>Ga0247723_1001496_pt1 | contig 13602 bp, 12 predicted proteins | sample MSEWelMarce5H_FC_FD_189079 | JGI IMG/M metagenome (GOLD analysis project Ga0247723, IMG submission 189079) | Subsurface sediment microbial communities from gas well in West Virginia, United States - MSEEL Well Study Marcellus 5H_FC | ecosystem: Environmental > Terrestrial > Deep subsurface >...
ACATTAACTTGGACGACTCCTGCATCATGGGTAAAACCTGGTGCGCCTGGTGCTGCGGCCACAGTTAATGCGGGAACTACAACTACAGGCGCTGCGGGAACTTCTGCCTCAGTTACCAATGTTGGAACAACTAGTGCGGCAGTATTTAATTTTGTAATTCCTCGTGGTGATGTTGGCGCTACAGGACCAACTGGTGCAACAGGTTCTACAGGCGCTGCGGCTACTGCAACGGCAGGAACCACAACAACTGGTGCGGCAGGTACTTCAGCCAATGTTGTAAATGCAGGAACAACTTCTGCTGCCGTGTTTAATTTCACAATTCCTCGTGGCGATACAGGTGCTACAGGAGCCACTGGCGCTACAGGAGCCACAGGCACTGCGGCAACCATAGCAGTTGGTACAACAACTACAGGTGCAGCGGGATCAAGTGCTTCAGTTACAAACTCAGGCACATCATCTGCGGCAACATTTAATTTTGCTATTCCACGAGGCGACACTGGAGCTACAGGCGCTACGGGCGCTACGGGCGCACAGGGCGTACCTGGCATTAACTGGCTAGGCGCTTGGAGCAGTGGAACAACATACGCAATTCGTGATGGTGTTTCTTATAACGGAAGCTCTTATTACGCTATTGCTGCTAGTACAAATCAAGTACCAACAAATACATCCTTTTGGAATGTGTTGGCAGAAAAAGGTGCTAATGGCAGTGGATCAGGCACTGTAACTTCTGTTGGTTTAAGCGCACCTGCTGTGTTTACTGTTAGCGGAAGCCCTGTTACTGGAAGTGGCACATTGGCCTTGTCTTACAGTGGTACGGCACTTCCTGTTGCTAATGGCGGTACGGGTGCAACAACTGCTGGTGGTGCTTTAACAAGTCTTGGTGCAATTGGCTCTATTGCTTCTGCTGATGCATCTATCATTGTTACGCAAGTTGGTAGTTCTGTTGATCTTGCCGTATCACAAACTTCTCCTGCATCTGTATTAGTTGAACAAATAAGAAACACCACTGGTGCAACCCTTACTAAAGGTACAGCAGTTTATATTTCTGGTGCTACAGGTCAAATACCAACTGTTTCTAAAGCATTGGCTACAAGTGATGCAACATCAGCACAAACTTTAGGTTTAATAACAGCAGACATAGCAAACAATGCTAATGGTTTTGTTACCATAACTGGTTTAGTTTCTAATCTTGATACATCAGCTTATACCGATGGGGCGCAACTTTATTTAAGTCCAACCACAGCAGGAACTTTGACGGCCACCAAGCCTTATGCGCCACAACATTTGGTATACATGGCAATTGTTGCCCACGCCCACCCAACGCAAGGTAAATTGATTGTCAGTGTGCAAAATGGATATGAGCTTGATGAACTCCATAATGTGTCTGCTCAATCTCCAACCACTGGTCAGACTATTGTTTGGAATAGCGCAACAAGTTTATGGGAAAAGAATACTGTTTCTTTAACTGTTGGTGTTAATGGTACTTTGCCTGTTGCCAATGGCGGTACAGGTCAAACAACTGCATCTGCGGCTTTCAATGCTTTATCTCCAGTTACAACAACTGGTGATTTGATTGTTGGTAATGGAACAAATAGTGCAACTCGTTTAGGAATTGGCTCAACAGGTCAAGTGTTAACAGTTTCTGGTGGCACGGCAACATGGGCAGCTTCTACTGGTGGCGTAACATCTTTCAGTGCAGGTTCAACTGGTTTAACACCAAATACAGGCACGACAGGCGCTGTTAGTTTAGCGGGTACTTTGATTGCGGCAAATGGTGGTACAGGTTTAACATCACCAGGCACTGCGGGAAATGTACTTACATCTACTGGATCAGGATGGACTTCATCTGCACCAGCGGCAAGTGGTTTGACAAGAGCGCAAGCCACCACCATTTCACTTGTTTACGGCTTTTAAGGATCAATCATGGCAGCACCAAACATTCTTGCTTGCACATCAGCAACGCCACACACGTTATCTATTACCCCATCCAACACATCACGGACTGCTCTAGTAACAGTTCCGGCAACTGGTGCGGCACAAAAGATCAATCAGATCATGGTGTCCAACATTGATGGCACAACAGCGTATGACGCAACAGTAGAAATCTGTTTGGCTGATGGCACAACTTTCAGAGCAATTGCTTCTACGATTTCCATCCCACCAGATGCGTCATTGATTGTGTCGGATAAGACAACCATGTTTTATTTGTTGGACGCTACAGTTACTGGTGAAGCAAGCACATTGTGGGCGACAAGTAGCTTGGCAAGTAAGTTGACGTTCACAGTTAGCTACGAAACCATTGCACCGTAAGCGGAGGTCTTATGGGACTCCGATATGTAGGTGGAATTCTAAGTGCTGGGCGTAACGGCATTAACTTCCCTGTCAAAGAGGTGGAATACCTTGTCGTGGCTGGCGGGGGTTCTGGATCAGATAATATTGCTGGTGGAGGCGGCGGTGCGGGGGGTTTATTAACCGCTACTGGCTACGCTGTAACTATTGGCTCTAGCATTACTGTGACAGTTGGAGCTGGAGGGGCTGTTGTTGCTAATGCCAATGGAACTGCTGGAAGTAATTCAAGCATTGTTGGTGGCGCAACAATTACAGCAACTGGTGGTGGAACAGGTGGAGCTTATGGAAATCCAACTGGTGGAACGGGTGGTTCTGGCGGCTCTGGCGGTGGTGGTGGCTTTTCTCAGTCTTCTGGACAAGGTGCTGGAGGTTCTGGCACTGCTGGGCAAGGAAACAATGGTGGCGCAGGCGCACCAGCGGGAACTGAAACAAGTTCTGGCGGTGGAGGCGGTGCGGGTTCTGTAGGTGGATCAGGCGTTGGTGCTGGCGGTGGTAATGGTGGTGCTGGCCTTGTTTCTTCTATTACTGGTTCTGCCGTGCAATATGCTGGTGGCGGTGGCGGTGGCAGCGAAAAATACAACGCTACATCTGGAAATCTTGGTGCTGGAGGTGGCGGTAATGGTTCGTATAGAACTAATGCTTCTAACGGTGGAGTTTCTGGTACTACTGGCCTAGCAAACACTGGTGGGGGTGGAGGTGGGTGTTCTAACTATGGACATCCATCAGCAGGTGCTGGCGGCTCTGGCATCGTAGTAATCCGCTACCCATCTTACTTAGCCCCTGCTACATCAACAACAGGCTCACCAGAAACTTATGTCACAGGCTTTTGGCGTGTGTACAGATTTGTTGCCTCTGGCACGATTACTTTCTAAGGGATAAAAATGGCAACGGGTCTTTTTACTCTCAGACAACAAAACCAAGCAATCAGACAGAAGGCTTGGAGTGGTACGCAGAAAACTAACTTTGTTGAATATTTAGTTGTTGCTGGTGGTGGGGGTGGCGCTGGCGGTAGTTATGGTGCTGGTGGTGGAGGTGCTGGTGGATTGTTAATTGGCATATTGCCTATTGCCACAGGGGCATCTATCACCGCTACTGTAGGTGGCGGTGGCTCTGGCGGTGCGGCTGGCGCAAACAATGGTTCTTCTGGTGTAGCTTCTGTTTTTGGAAGCATATCTACAACAGGTGGCGGTGGCGGTGGTTCTCTTGCTGGTGTCGCTGGCGGTTCTGGTGGTGGCGGTGGTGGCTCTAATGCTGTAGGTGGTTCTGGTGTATCAGGTCAAGGCAATGCTGGTGGTGCGGGTAAAACAGATGCCGCTACATACACAAGTGGTGGCGGTGGTGGGGGCGCGGGAACTGTTGGTTTAAATGGAATTACTACAGGCCCAGCAGGGAATGGCGGTGCGGGAATAGCAAGCGCAATTAACGGTACAGTAACTACTTATGCTGGTGGTGGAGGCGGTGGCTCAGATACTTATGGCAATGGTGTTGGAGGCGTAGGTGGAGGAGGTAGAGGCGCAGGAACAGGCGGTATTTCTCCAGTTGCAGGCAGTACCAACACAGGTGGCGGTGGTGGCGGTAGTAATGGCGGCTATACAGGTGGCACAGGAGGCTCTGGCATTGTCATCATTCGCTACCCAAGCACATTTGCTGATGCTGCAAGCGTAACTAACGGCACAAAGACAACGGCTAACGGCTACACAATTTACACATTCACTTCTAGCGGAAGTATCACACTATGAGCAATTTATTAGGTGGCTATTTATCCGCAACATTTAACCCTTTGAGTGGCGCACCTACTGCCGTTGAATACCTTGTGGTTGCTGGTGGTGGTGGGGGTGGTTTTGCCTATGGCGGTGGAGGCGGTGCTGGTGGGCTTTTAACTGCGGCAAACTTTTCTGTTGCTACAGGCTCGGCATTAACAATTACTGTTGGTGCTGGTGGCGCACAAGAAGTAAGTGGCTCAAATTCAGTTTTTAGTTCTATAACCGCAACTGGTGGCGGTCGTGGTATTGCTAATTCGGCTGGTGCAACTGGCGGTTCAGGTGGTGGTGGTAGCGGTAATACAAATACTACTGCTGGTGCTGGAACATCAGGTCAGGGTTTTGCTGGTGGTGCTGGTTCTTCAGCATCTTCAGGTAGCGGTGGGGGCGGTGGAGGCGCGGGGTCTGTTGGCACGGCTTCAACAAGTGTTATTGCTGGCTTTGGCGGCACAGGTATTTGTTCAACAATTTCAGGAAATCGTGTTTTTTATGCTGGCGGTGGTGCTGGTGGAACTCGCTTAGTTAATGGCACATCTTCTGGTGGTTTAGGTGGTGGCGGTGGTGGCGGTAATTCTTATCTTTCACAAAATGGTGACAATGGAACTGCAAATACTGGTGGTGGTGCTGGCGGGGGCGCACAGTCGGGCGGCGCAACTTATTTTACTGGTGGCACAGGAGGCTCTGGAATCGTAATCATTCGTTACCCTGCAACACAATCAGCACCAACTGCAACAACTGGTTCACCACAAATTAACTACGCTGATGGCTACCAGATTTACACTTGGACATCATCTGGAACTGTAACTTTTTAATTGGAGATAGACATGGCACATTTCGCACATATCACTAACGGCATTGTTGATCAAGTTATTGTCATTGATGCTGAAACATTGGCAACAGGTCATTGGGGCGATCCATCTGAATGGGTTCAGACTTCCTATAATACCCAAGGTGGTCAACATCCTGAAGGTCGCCCATTGCATAAGAACTATGCTGGCATTGGCTACACATGGGATGGCACTGGCTTTGCCCCTCCACAACCATTTGCATCTTGGACTAAAAATGCTGAGACATATCTTTGGGAAGCCCCTACACCTATGCCTACTGATGGAAAATTCTACCGCTGGGATGAGCCAACATTGTCATGGGTTGAAGTAACTCAAGGAGTCTAACGTGGCTCAATATAGCGGCATATACACGCTGTCTCAGGCAAGCCAAGCCGTTAAAGACAACAATTGGACAGGTATTCCTCCGCAGAATGTGGAGTACTTGGTCGTTGCTGGTGGTGGTGCAGGTGGCGCTGGCGTTGGCGGAGGCGGTGGTGCGGGTGGTTTACGCGCAGGATTTTCAGGCGTTACTTCGGGAACTCAATTATGGGTAACTGTTGGTGCTGGTGGTACTGGAAGTATTGGATCATCCGCATCTTGGACAAGTGGGAATAACTCAGTTTTACTTGCCACATCATCTGGCGCAACAACTGGAAATATTGTTGCAAATGGTGGCGGTAGAGGCGCAGGAACATCTGCTGTTTATACATCTACTTATGTCGGAGAATCTGGGGGAAGTGGCGGTGGCGGTGGTGGCTATGGAGGTTTTGGTGTAACAACTGGATATTCAGGCATATCAGGTCAAGGAAATGCAGGTGGTTCAATATCTACTGTTGCTGGCAATATTGTTGGTTGTGCTGGTGGCGGTGGTGCTGGAACTGTAGGTTTAGGTGGTGGTGCAACTGCCAATCCTGCGGGAAATGGTGGTGCTGGTATTGCATCATCTATAAGCGGAACTGTAACTACTTATGCAGGGGGGGGTGGTGGATCATCAGGTTCAACTTCTGCCGCAGGAGGTGCTGGTGGTGGTGGCGCAGGAGCCGCAGGAGGTGCTGGTACATCTGGTACTGCAAACACTGGCGGTGGTGGTGGTGGTGGATATGCTCATGCAAATACATCTGGTTCTGGCGGTAGCGGTATCGTAATCCTCCGCTATCCAGACACATTTATACCCGCATCAACTTTCACACAAGACGCTACCCATACCTACACAGTAAGCGGTGGGTTTAGGATTTATACATTCTTGGCTAGTGGATCTATCACTTTTTAAATACAATAGATTCTTATGTACACACCTTTACGAACCCCTTTTACTTCAATGTCATTTACGCCTGATGTGCCTAGTAATGCATTAGGTCCTAATGAGTACAACTTAGGTAAAAACATAGAGGCTGATGTACGTTCAATTAAGAAAATATTTGGTGAGATTCAGATAGCCTCAACCATTCCTGATATGCCTATCTTTGTGGAAGGTGGGTTTCGGTCTGAGACATCTTGGGTTTATATCGTAGCTACCCGTAATGCATCTAGCCAAGGTAAATGGTACATGATTACTTCTACAGGTATAACCAACATTACACCTGGCGTTGGAGCTAATCCATCAGTTTTCTTGCCAAACTATACAGAAGATATAAACATCACTTTTTCTTCTGTTGGTAATGTGTTTTTTATAAATGACACTCTTACCAATCCCATGTATTTCTTGCCAACAAGCAATGAAATTACAGTAACTTCTGATGCTGCATGGAATTATGAACCTAGCGTTACATCAACAACTGCGGGTTTTGTAAGGAATTATTGTTCTCCCAATGTAGGAAACATCCTGATTGCAGGTAATTTGACCAAGGTTATTGGCGGTACGACTTATAACTACCCAACAACTGTAAGGTGGTCACAAGCTTTTGCTCTTCAAGGTTATCCAACAACATGGGAACCTACCCTTTCTAACGTGGCCAACGAGCAAGAAGTTCCTGTTCGTGGTCCTTTAGTTGATGGATTCTTTTTGGGTGGTAGCTTTTATGTGTGTTCCTATTGGGATACAGTAGTTTTTTCACCTATTTCCTATCAAAACAGTACTGCGCCTATTTTTGGTTTGCGTTTGTTAAACCAAGGCCGTGGATTGTTAAACAATAACTGTTGGACAAATACAGATGGCAATGTTTACGGAGTCGATGCCCGTGACATTTGGATGTTTAACGGATCAGAATTTGTTTCTTTGGGCAACCAAAAAGTAAAAGATTACTTCTTTTCTAATTTGAGTCCTTTGTATCAAAATCGTATCTTCATGGTGAATAACACCTCAAAGTATCAAATTGAGATTTATTACCCTGATCTAACATCTACAGGCTGGTGCAACAAGATGCTATCTTGGAGATATGACCTGCAAGTTTGGAATGCTCCTAAAGACATCCAAAACGCCTGTATGGGCACTGAAGGACCTCGGTGGATAGATAGCTCACCCGATTACTATAATTTGGCTTCTAGGGCTACTGTATACGCCCGTGGTGGTGTTTCTAGTTCTAGACTGATTGAGACTGCTATTACCAATGCTTTTGTTGGTTCTGCTATTGATTCTCAATTTGAGCGCACAAATGTATCTTTGCAAACTGCTAATGGTCCTGTTCCTTATTCAAACAAGGTATATGTCCACAGGTTATTGCCTGAAATTGAAGGTACAGGAAAGATTAGTATCAGTGTTGGCGGTGCTAACTCTACTGCTCAAACACCCGTATATGGTGAAGTTGGAACAACCATCATTAATACTGATACGCCTTGGGTTCCTACTCAACAAAATTCTGTTCGTACAGTTGCCGTTAAGTTTAGTTCAAACGATGCAACTGATACTTGGAAAATGAGTGCCATGAATTGGCAAGCTACTGTTACCGAGGATGCTTTCTAATGACATTCGCTTTAACCAATAACCCCACGCAATCGGAAGTATCTGAAGCCATCAATTATTTGTTGGCCAACTTTGGATCTAACCTTGTTGCTGACAACACGACAGGTATTATTACAGGTCCGTCAGGGGTAATTATTGCGTATTTGTATCAATTTCTATCGGTCAAATACGCAGATAGTTTTGATGGATCGGTTAACTTTAGCAACAGTCCAACCAATCGTCAGTACTATGGTTTGCGTAATACAAATAGTTCTGTTGAATCTACAGATTATGCTGATTACATTTGGTATCAGGCAGCAGGTGGATTTGGTACGACAAAGTTTCTTTTCTATCAAACAAGCGGTGGCCGACAAGTTAACTTCTTTGTTGGAACAACTGCGCCCGATACAACTTATGTTCAAGAAACAGGTCCCGCAATTGACCTAGATTTTGTTACTACAACAGTATCTACAACTGCTTACAACGCTGCTGCGCCAAGCATTTTTAGATGGACAACTAGCTCTACGCCACCTGCTAGACCATCAACCACATCAACCTACACATGGGCAACGGGCGCATACACGGCTCCTGCGGGATGGTCTACAACCCAACCTATAGATACCACAGCAGGTTCATATCTTTGGGCTATTACGATTCCTTTGGTAGTTTTATCAACTACCACCACATCTACATTGGATTGGACTAATACTTCATATGCCATTTATGTAGCAGGATCTAATGGTGCAAATGGTAGTGCGGGTACGGCAGGTGCAAATGGTTTAGCGGCCATTACTGCCTACAGAAGTCAGAATCAAGCAACTGCGGCTCCTGCTACCCCAAGCAACACTTCAGGTCCTACGGCTCCTGCGGGATGGTCTTTAACTGCTCCTAGCGTGACTGTAGGTGATGTTCTTTGGTATAGCTTTGGACAATACAACTCTTCTAGCGGAACAATCAGTGGCATCCCTGCCGGACAGACGCAATGGGGTGTTCCTACTGCTGCCTCTGTTTTCCAAGACATTCGATCTGACAATTGGAATGGTACTACTCCACCTGTAGTGGGAACACCTGCAAGTTATGGCACTGCAGGTTATTACATTCAACGCTCTACTGGCAATATGTTTTTGAACAGCATATATGGCCGAGGCATTGCTGAATTTGATGGATTTAATAATGCGGGTGGTACTGGTTGTGCGATAAATGTCAATCAATCAATGGCCCAAAATACTGGCGGCTTTTTTAATGCCGGAACTGGTGGAAAAGCTATTTTTGCCAATGGTGGCACAGGAAAAATTGGAGTCTATACGCATGGCTATAACGGCAATGGATTAGAAGCCTATTCTTTTGGCGCTACTGGTTATTCCATTCGTGCTGAACATGCTTTTGCTTTACCTGCTTTGTATATTTCTAACGGCACGATTCGTTGGGGTGTTTATGACATTGCTCAACCTACAGGTTCAACAAGCACTTTTTTGCGTAATGATGGCCAATGGGCATCCCCATCTGTTAGTGCAGGTGTTACTAGCCTTGCCACAAGTAATGCTTCTAGCGGTCTAAGCTTATCTGCTTCTGCATCTACAGGCGCAGTAACGCTCACATTGTCAGGTACGCCATCACTGGCTTCTTTGGCATCTGATTCAAATGCTTTGGGTGGTTTAGCTCCATCACTTTGGGCTAGGATTTTCCCAACCAACTCAGGCACTGCTAATGCAGGTGGCGCAGGACTAAACATATTAGGTTCTGGTTCTACTGGAATTGTTGGTGCTTATGTTGGAACTACTGGTTCTGGCAATACTGTCACAATTGATGTACGCACAACAAGCCCATCTGATGTACGCTTAAAAGAAGAAGTTGCTAATTGTGATTTAGGTTTATCTTTTGTTAAGCAACTTAGACCTGTTTCTTACAAGCTAAAAGCCGATACAAAGCATCAAAAAGGCTATGGTTTTATTGCTGATGAAGTAGATCAACTTATTGAATCAGGCTCATCACTTGTTTATTACGAACCTGATTGGAAGGTTGGTGATGAAAAAGGCTTTAAAACTATCCATTACCCCTCGTATATTGCTGTTTTAACCAAGGCAATACAAGAATTGACTGCTAAAGTAGAAGCATTGGAAGCAAAGGTAACATAATGCCAAGAGAAATTAATATACCCGCACAGCAGATTTATGAAGATATTTACTCTTTGCAGGAATTACCTGATAACCAAAGTGTTCGAGTAGTTGTCTGCGTGACTACCCAACAGGGTGAATTTATTGTGCCAAGCCAGTGCCGTGAGTACATGATTACTGGCGAACAGTACGTTGAGCTTAATTCTGCCAATCCTTCATGGCATCCAGATAAACCTGCTGGAACCTACTTTAATGAAGATTTGTGGCACTTTATCGATTTAATGAAGGAATAATCATGGGTGGATTTTCAGCACAAGTACAACCTAATCAGGTGTCAGGTCCCGCTAGTAAAGGGGCGGGAATGAGTGCCAACCAGTTGGGCATGAATCCTATTAATCCGTCTTTGACTCAAAAGATGGAAGATAGCATGATGCAACCCCAAGCTAGTAATCAGGCAATAGACCCGACTACTGGCATGATGGGTGGCCAAATGACTATGCCAGGTCAAGGTGGACAACCTAAATTTGGTATGCCTAATGCCTATTCAAACACTGTACAACCATGGGATAATCAAGCCCAACAACCACAAGCTGGTATGGGTAAAGGATTGGGCGGTTTGACAAACCAAATCTCCAAACAAACAGGTAAAGGAGTCTAATCATGGGTGGTGGAAAAGGAAGTAGTTCTTCGGCTCCTATAGTCACGCAAGAACAAAAAGACGCAATTGCAGCACAAACAGGCTTCCTGACGGGAACCGCTTTACCTGCTTATCAAAACACCATTCTGGGCGCTAAAGATGCTCTTTATGGCACTGCAGCAAATGCATTACCTGCAATGAATACTGCGCTAGGTGTTGCAGAGCGTGGCATGAATGTTGGTCAAGCTGTTGGTGAAGGCGGTATGTATGCCGGATCACGAGGCCAAGGCAATATAGCTCAATATCAAACCCAAGTTGGCCAAGATTTGCTTGGCACGGGTGCTACTGGTTTACAACAAGCAGGTTGGAACCAAGCTAATCGTGGTGAGCTTTTAAGCAAGGTTGGTGGTGATCAATTACAAAACTTGTTTAGCCCACAATATAAACAAGAGCAAATTCAGGCTTCTTTGCAACCTGCTCGTGAAGAAATTCGTGAGCAATTAGGTGGTCAGAATGCCATGTTTGGCGCTTCAGGTGGTTTGGGTTCATCTCGCATGGCTCTGGCCAACAAAAACCTTGAGCAACTTGGCCAACAACGTCTTCAATCTGCTGCGGCTCAAACTTCTGCTGCGGTGGAGGGTCAGCGTCAACAAGCGGCCAACACATTGCTAGGAACAGGCCAAGGCGCTCTTGCTCAATCACAAGGTGCTTTTGGTACTTTGTTTGGTGGTGGTCAAGGTGCATTGCAACAAGCAGGTGGTTTGTATGGCAATCTTGGAACACAAGGTTTGGCCTCTACGTCATTGGCTAATCAATTGGCAACAAGTCGTGTTGGCTTGGCTCAGACACCACAAGATGTGTTTAGTAAATATGCGTCTGTAATTTACGGAACACCTCAAGCTTCTACAACACCTAGTTTTGCTGGTACACAAGGCACTAAAGCCTCCAGCAAAGGTTTTGGATTCTAAGGAACAATCATGGCAGATACACCTTTTGGTTTGAGTTTTGGAGATCCACGCAGATACATGGGTTCAAGCCCATTGGCTGAAATTGGTAAAGCTGCAAAAACAGGTTTGGTTTTGTATGGCTTACAACAATCAGGTGCTATCAGCGCATTAGATAAACTTGGTGTTAAGCCCAATCAAGCAGGTACGTTTTCTTACAACAATCCAGTTACACCTACTGCATTTGCGCCTCCTTCAGGTGCTGCAATGCAACCTGTAGTGCCTAATGCTCCAATGGTTAGTGCGCCACCGCCTCCACCTGCTATTGCCACTCCTGTTTATGATAGTGCGCCTATGTCAACAACACCTCCTGCAAATATTGGAATAGATGTTCTTGATGGTAAATATAATGGTAATGAACAATCTTTTGTAAATCCACAAGCGCAAAGAGATTTCAATCCCTTTGTGCCACAAGCTACACCTAATCCAGTAGCGTTAACTGGTAACGAATATCAGCAAATGCCAGGTTATGGCAAACTAGCCAAAGCTATGCAAGCTATGTCTGGTGGAATGTTTGGATAAGGAACAATCATGGCAGAAGTTATTCAACAACAAGCTCCTTCAGTTACTATTTATCCAAGTGCTTTGCAAGACGCTGCTGCCATTAAAGATGGGGCAAATGCTGCTTTAGCAACTCGTGATACTAAAGGTTTGATCAATGCTGCCCAACAAATGGGTGTTGATACGCCTGAAGGTAATGCCACGCTTAAAACTGCTCAAGAGATGCAGCAAAGAGCTAATGACTTTTCTAAAGTTGTTGAGCCAATTAACAAAGCAAAAACTGATGGTGAACGCAACATTGCAGCGGCAACTGCTTTACGCAATGTAAGTCAAGAACCTTTGTATGGCCAAGCATTAATTGCTTTTATGATGGGCCAAAAAGAGGCTGCTTTTAATTTAGCCACTGGTGGTGCTTTAAAGACTACCACTGAATATGCCAAAGACAATGGCAACATTATTCAAGTCACTGTTAATGCTCTTGGCCAACCACAAGGATATTTTGATGTTGAACAAAAACGTGTCCTTACTTCTGAAGAATATTCAAAACGTGGTGGTAGCGTTTCTGACATCGACAAAACTTTTGCTATTAAAAGTGCAGAAGAAAATCGTTCACGTTACAACTCGTCCTTCCAAAACGAAAGAGTCGCAGTAAACAAGTGGACAGAGGCTTATGCTGGCCTTGCTCCAAAGCTTGAATTCTTGGATAACTTCTACAGAAAAGCTAAGACTGATCTTGCGCCTGATGATTATGCAAAGATGGTTGGTGCTATTGCTAATAGTGTTGGCCAATCAAGTACTAAGTCAAATGCATCTACTTACTTTAACCAGATCAATGACAACAAAAGCAAAGGTCAGAGTCAAAAAGTTGATGCTGGTTTAGCTGCTAAATTAGGCATCCCTAAAGAACTAATTGGCACTGAATTTAGTATTGATGGAAACTTTTTAGTATCTAAAACTAACAATCAGAAATATGATTATGGCGCTTTAAAACAGCAAACTGATTCTGCAAGTTTGGCTTCTGAGGCATCACAAAATAGTCAATCTACACTTGAAAGCCTTGTTACTTCTAAAAAGTTTCAAGATTCTATTTCTGGCAAATCACCTGAAGAAAAAGCTAAATTGATTCAGCAAATGAAAACTGCAATTCAATTTGGTAACGAGGTCGGTTCTGAATTAAATAAAGCGGTAGATCAATACGGCAAACCAACATTTATTTCTTTGCCAACTGCTGCATCATTTACTGATACGCAAGCACAAGCAATGACTCAACTTGCTCAACATAAGCAGAACGCAGAACAAATTGCGGCTTACAGAGATCACTTTGATAAAAATGCCAAGCATTACGATGAGACAAAGACTTTGCCAGTGCCTGGTTCCATCGGTGCGGCTTACACTGCCAAACCAATCTTTAATGAAATTCGTGATCGGTGGTCCAATGAAATTGGCAAGATCATGGAAGGTGAATATGTTGCTCGTGCCACAAGACAACAATCTGCTGCCAAACCAAAACCTCAAGGTCAGTCTGCAGCACC
>Ga0247723_1001497_pt1 | contig 13600 bp, 13 predicted proteins | sample MSEWelMarce5H_FC_FD_189079 | JGI IMG/M metagenome (GOLD analysis project Ga0247723, IMG submission 189079) | Subsurface sediment microbial communities from gas well in West Virginia, United States - MSEEL Well Study Marcellus 5H_FC | ecosystem: Environmental > Terrestrial > Deep subsurface >...
CAATATATTAGAGGAAAAACAATAGAAGATATATTGATTGTTGAAGAGGCACAAAACCTAACAAAACATGAAATGTTAGCTATTTTAACACGACTTGGAAAAAATGGTAAAATTGTAATCAACGGAGATAATGATCAATCTGACATTAGAGATCAACAAACTGGATTAAAATTTGCTATTGAATTATCCAAAAATATACCCGAAATAAAACGAATAGACCTAAAAGAAAACCATAGATCAGACATTATAGGAAAAATACTTGACTATGAATATTCCAAAAAATCTTAATATTTATAACAAAAATATATGTCTGCAGGTAAATACTCATTTACAATAGAACAAGGTGCTACATTAGACTTTGAAATCCAATATAGAGATGGAAATGGTAATCCCATTAATCTAACAGGCTATACTGGAAAAATGGAAATTCGCTCTTCATATAGTGGAAGTGGAATAACATATTTAACCCTTACATCTAGTTTAGGAGATACATACAATAAAACTTCAGGAAATGCTTTTTTAAGTTTTTCAGGAAGTAATCTTACTACACCCACAGCCTCAGGAAGTATTGGAATATATGCAGGGTGGGTAGCTACAGATGCATTAACATTTACAGATGAAGCATTTTATGATTTAGAAATTACATCAGGTCCAATAAGAACAAGATTACTAGAAGGTAGAATTAAATTAGACAATCAAGTAACCCAATAATGGCAATACCTAACCAGATATTAATAGATTCTTCTACAAATACTGTCAATATACAAACCAATGATAATCAACTCCGTATAATAAGTCCGGTTTGTAATACTGAAGTAAATGTAACCCAACCTATTACTACTGTAATACAAGTAGCTACACCAGGTCCTACGGGCCCTGTTGGTCCTGCTGGTACTGGTTCATTTAATACTGGTTCTTTTGCTACCACAGGTTCAAATATCTTTATAGGAAATCAAATAATAACTGGAAGTGTATATTTAACTGGTCTATTATTTGGTACATCTAGTTGGGCAAATAATGCTTTAACAGCTTCATATGCTTTAAATGTTTCTGACCCGTTTAGAATTTCAACAGGAAGTATATCTGCTAGTGTAAATATTGGAACCAATATTTTTCAAATAGTATCTGGAAGTTCTACTTTCTTTAATATAGACAATCAAGGATCCACTACTATTTCTAGTAGTGCCTCTAATATTTTTTTAATAAAAAACCAAAACAATACCCCCTTATTAATAATTTCTCAAAGTGGAGTTGTAATCCTATCAACCCAATCTCAGGAGCTTACAGGTCCTGCTCCTAATGGTGGAATTTATTTTACTTCTGCTTCATTTTTTGTGGGTCTTGATTAAAACATATATATTTATAAACAAATAAACAAACAAATAACAATATGGCAACTTGGAAAAAAGTAATAGTATCAGGTAGTAACGCAAATCTATCTGCTTTACAAGTAGATAACCTTACTTCAGGTCAAGTAGTAATTGGTGGTGGTACAGCAGGTAACTTAACCACAACAGCAATTAATGGTACTGGAAATATTGTAGCAACAACTGGAGCTACAGGATTATCAGCATCAGGTTCATTTAGTGGTTCATTCCAAGGTAATTTTGTTGGTACAACCAACTTGCCTGATTTAACTCAAGGTACTGGTATTACAACATTTACTTATGATGGTGCTACCACAGCAACAGTAGCAGTATCTGGTGCATCTACTTTAAGTACTAATAATATTTCAAAGTGGACAGGTGCAGCATTTGCTAATTCATCATTAACAGATAATGGCACTACAATTACAGGTACTACCTCTCTTCAATTAACAGGTGCCAACTCAAATTTATCAGGTTCATTTAGTGGATCATTTTTTGGAGATGGCTCAGGAATATCAGGTGTAGCTGCTAGTTTTCCGGTAAATGCTAAAACAGATTTAGCATCTACAGATCAATTCTTTATTAATGATGGTACTTCAAAATTTGTTACTTATGGTAACTTATTAACAGATTTAGCAGGTACTAACTTAACAGTTGAAGGTACAGATAGTTTAACATTAGCATCAACTATTACAGGTCTAACCTCAGTATCAGCTACTAGTTTTACAGGTTCATTACTAGGTAATGTTAATGGTACAGCAAGTTGGGCTACAAATGCATTAACATCTTCTAATATATTCCCAGCAATTACTAATAATACTGATAATAGAGTATTAACCGCAACTGGTGGAGGTACAATTAATGGTGAAGGTAATTTGACATTTGATGGTACTACATTAACCATAACAGGTAATGAAGTAATATCAGGTAATTTAACAGTATTAGGTACTGCTTCATTCCAAAATACAACCAATTTAGAAGTAGCAGATAGATTTATATTATTAGCTTCAGGCTCAAACACAGCAGGAGATGGTGGTATATTAGTACAACAAGGAACCCAAAATGTAGGTGAATTGTTTGGGTTTGATAGTGGAGCAACAAGATGGGCATTTACTAGTTCATTTAGTGGTGACTCATCAGCATTTACTCCAGATGCGTTTGTTGCAGCTGCTATTATAGGAACTGGAACTACACCAACCTCAGCCCCAGCAAGGTACCAAGTAGGGGGTAACATATTTATAGGTACCGATGAAGCAATTTGGATTTATTCATAAAATTAAAAAAATAGTTATGGGGTTTACAGCAAATTATATTGAAGGAGATTCTAATAAAGTTTCTCCTTCAACTTTAGTAAATGAAACTGATATTTTAAATAAACAAGAAATAGAAATTCTTCTTTCTATGATAAAGAGAACAACTTTTCTTGGAGAAGACATAGAACCTTTGTATATTTTAGTATCAAAACTTCAAAATCAATATTTAAAAATTAAAATATAAGTTATGAACGTATTTTCTGTTGATTTCAATCACAGTGAATTAAATTTTATCCGCCAAGCTTTAGAAACAGTTCCTATTCAAGGACGTGACGCTAAATTTTGTGCTTCTATTCAATTAAAACTAGAACATGAACTAGAAGAAATTACTCGAATGATTAAAGCTGAAGAAGAATCAAAAATGATGGATCTTCAACAAATTATTCAACATGGTGAAATAAAAACACCAATAAGAAAAAAATAATAATATATTTATTACCATATTATCGGCCCTAAAGGGAAGTGGATATAGTATTCTATATAACCAACCATAATAAAAAAATAAATGCCAAACTGGAAAAAAATAATAATATCAGGCTCAGATGCAGTCTTAACCTCAGTTATTGCAACTGCTGGATTCACAGGTTCACTATTAGGAACCGCTTCATTTGCTTCTACAGCTTCATTTATAACAGCATCAGGAGTATATGGCCCATACGGCTCAAATAGTGTTATATCTGCTTCATATGCTTTAAATGCTTTAAGTGCATCTTATGCTTTAACAGCATCTTTTGTTCAAAATGCTGTAAGTGCTTCCTATGCTTCAAACGGTGGTGTAACTCAATTATTAGCAGGACCAAATGTAACATTATCACCAACAAATGGTTTAGGTCAAGTTACTATTTCTTCAACATCAGGTGGAGGAGGATTTAATACTGCAACTGGTTCATATGGTAGCTTTTATTCTACCCAAACTCAAACCAATGTTGCTGGTACTGCTCGTTCAATGTCTCTTAATACAACAGACATTACAAACGGAGTATCTATTTCAGGTTCAACAAATCCATTTAACACATATATTAAAACACAAAATGCTGGAGTATATGATATTCAATTTTCTGCTCAAGTAGATAAAACAGATAGTGGAACAGATGAAATATGGATCTGGATTAGGAAAAATGGAACAGATCTATCAGACTCAGCAACATCATTACAATTAGTTGGAAATGGAGCTCATTATGTTGCAGCATGGAATTTCTTTGTAAATGCCGCGGCAGGCGACTATTTCCAATTAATGTGGTACTCACCAGATGCAAACGTTCGTTTACATGCAGAATCTGCATTTGGAGTAGTACCGGGTATTCCTTCACTTATTGTAACAGCAAATCGAGTAGACCAATTTTTATCTAATACAGGTTCATTTAGTGGATCATTTACAGGAGTATTTACAGGTTCATTACAAGGTACAGCATCATTCGCAACTAGTGCATCATTTGCCTCAACAGTACCAGCAAGTGGTATTATTGGATTAAATTTATCCCAAATAGCAACAGGAAGTGTAACAGCTTCTGTTTCACCAACACAATTTACAGTTACAAGTGCAAGTATAACAGAATTTACTGTAACAGGAATTGGTGTAACAATAGGAAATGCTACAACAGATACACATAGAGTAACAGGTTCATTCAATATAAGTGGTAGTGCAAATATTAATGGAAATACTCAAATTACAGGCTCTCTAGCAGTAACCCAAAATATAACAGGTTCACGAATGTTCCTTTCATCTTCAAATGGAACAATAAGTGGATCTACATTAACAGTCTACGGATCAGGCTCAATACTACCAGTATTTACAGTTCAAGGTTCACAAGGTGAACTATTCTCTATAACAGATAGCCTATCAGGATCTCTATTCAGCGTGAACGATATTTCAGGTTTACCAATACTAGAAGTATTCTCAGACAATACAACATTGATAGGTAGTTACCTAGACCCAATGTTGATTACCACCGCAAAAGTAACACAAACAAACTCAGGTTCTTTTGTAGTATATTCTCTTCCAACAGCATCATACGATACAGCATTTTTCGAATATTCTGTTAAATCTGGTTCAAATGCAAGAGCAGGAACGATAATGGCAATACAAAGTGGAACAAGTGTAAACTTTACAGAAACAACTACAACAGATTTTGGAAATACAACCCCAGTTTCGTTTACTGTAGTAGTAACAGGTTCAAATATGGCTTTAACAGGGTCATCTACAACAGGATCTTGGACGATAAAAACAATTGTAAGAGGCATATAATATGGCATATAATTTTTCACCTAAAGTCATAACAGATGGTCTAGTACTTTATCTAGACGCAGCAAACACCAGGTCATATCCTGGTAGTGGAACTACTTGGGTAGACATTGTTGCTGGAAATAATAGTAAATTAAATGGACCTACATTTAACAGTGGCAATGGTGGTAGTATAGTATTTGATGGGATGGATGATTTTGTAGAGATTCAAAATCAAATCCAATTTGATCAAACAGATCCATTTACCTTATCATCATGGGTAAAAAGTCCAAGTGTAGGTGATAACCAAATAATCAATAACGAAAATATTTTATACACCGGGTATAGATTAAATATCAATATAAATGCAAATATTGAAATAGGTTTAAGAAGTTCAATTTTTGATGATATAGCTATAGAAACATTAAATAGCATTAATACAGACACATGGTATCATATTGTTGGAACATACGATGGTACTAGTAATGCTTCTGGTATGAAAATATATATAAACGGAGTAGAGGAAAGTACTAATATATTATCTAATACTTTAACATCAAGTACATTATCTAATCAAAGAACACTATTAGGAATAAGAAGAATATCTCCTCCTCCCGATCCATTAAGGGGAAATATAGCAAATGTTCAAATCTATAACCGCGCCCTCTCCGCAACAGAAATCCTCCAAAACTACAACGCTACCAAAGGACGATTTGGCCTCTAATACAATATGTATAACCATACATCTTGGACAGTGAAAAGATAAAAAAATATGCCAAACGAATTTATAATAAAAAACGGTTATTTCTCTCAAGGAAATTCCACAATTACAGGATCACTTACAGTAACAGCTGGTATAACCGGTTCAGTATTATCATCTTCATATGCTCTTACAGCATCTTATGCTTTAACTAGTGGAGGTGGAGGTGGAGGAGGTGTTAGCTTTGTTGGTGGGACAAATGTTGATAATAGAATTATAACAGCAACAGGTACTACCCCAGAACTAAATGGAGAAGCAAATTTATCTTTTAATGGTTCAATATTATCAGTTACAGGTAGTGTAATAGCAAATTCATTTACAGGTTCACTTCAAGGAACATCAAGTTGGGCAAGAAATGCAATATCATCTTCATATGCAGTAACAGCTTCATATTCAGAAACATCTAAGTTAACAAATAACGCATATTTTGCTCAAGGAAAATTATCTGTGGATCAATCAATACCATCAGCTACAGATACTGTAATAGAATTTATAGATCAATATGATCCTCAAGGGTGGTGGGACTCAGGTACATATCAATTCACCCCTACTATTGCAGGATATTATAGAGTATCTTTAGGTGTATGGTTTGTAAACCCAAATGATAATATAAATCAATTAAATGTACAAATGAGAGTAAATGCCAATCAAGTAATGATATGCCAACAACCAACAACAACAATAAGTGGAGTTAGTTTATTTGGAACTAAAATAGTAAATCTTAATGGAACAACGGATTATGTAGATTTCACAGCATATCAAGGCACTATAGGAAGTATAAATATCCAACAAGGTAATAACCAAGGATCAGGAACCTGGTTCTCAGCAGAATATATGACAATGTAATTAAAAAAATAGTAATATAATATTCTTTTTGGATATTTATAACTAAAATACATAATGGCAAATATACCTATATGGCCCGGCTCATCTTCATTTTTTCCAGGCGATACTCCTTTTGGATTTTATGATTACGACTATCAATTTCAAACAGACGCAGACAAAGTAGCAAAATTTTGTGCTCAAAGGCTAGGATATCCCATAATTAATGTAGAACTTCAAGATATAAATTTCTATACAGCATTTGAAGATGCTGTTACAACATATGGTAACGAAGTTTATGCTTATAAAATAAGACAAGACTATCTATCTTTAGAAGGTGCTTCAAATACTAATAATTTAAACAATGCTCTAATTACTCCAAATATGGGAGTTATAATTAGACTATCAGAACAATATGGTACAGAAGCAGGAACTGGAGGAAATACAGATTGGCATACAGGTTCAATAGATTTACAACCAGGAGTTCAAGATTATGATTTAGCTTCATGGGCTAGTTCAAGTGGTATATCACAAGGTGACCTTGAATTAAAAAGAGTATTTTATGAAGCACCACCAGCAATTGCAAGATATTTTGATCCATATGCTGGTACAGGTACTGGTATGATGAATATGATGGATGGATTCGGATGGGGTAATTACTCACCAGCCATTAACTTTTTATTAATGCCTATAAGTTTTGACATGCAAAAAATACAAGGCATTGAATTAAATGATCAAGTTAGAAAGGCAAATTATTCATTTGAATTACAAAATAATAATCTAAGAATATTCCCTATCCCTAATAGAGATACAAAATTATATTTCCAATATTTACTTAAATCTGAAAGATTAAATAATAGTATTAATTTATCCGGGTCATCTTTAATTACTAATGTATCCAATGTCCCGTATGCTGACCCTACATACTCACAAATAAACTCAGTAGGTAGAAGTTGGATATTTGAATACACTTTAGCATTAGCTAAAGAAATGTTAGGATATGTAAGAGGAAAATATACACAAATCCCAGTTCCAGGAGATTCTGTAGCATTAAATTCACAAGATTTAGTATCAGCTGGTTCAACAGAAAAAGTAGCTTTAGTAGACAGATTAAGAGCATATTTAGATGAGACATCTAGAGAAAAACTAATGGAAAGAAGAGCATTAGAAACAGATTACAGAACAAAAGAATTGCAACAAGTACCTTTTCCAATTTATATAGGATAATATGGCATTATACGGAGGTCAACGCGACATATCTTTATTTAGACACTTGAACAGAGAATTGATGGGTAACATCATAACTCAACAGTGTTCTTTTTATAAATTTTCCCTAAAAGAAACTAAAACCAACATTTATGGTGAAGCAGCAAGTGGAAAATTTTATATGGGACCTGTTATACTTAACTGTTTAATAGAAAGACAAGAACAAGCATCCCCAATAACAGATTTAGGTACAGATTTTCAATGGGATATTACATTTAAATTTTTAAGAGATGATCTATTAGATAAAGCTAAAGATTTTAACACTAATTCTTTATATGGAGCTAATTTGGTTCCTGAAGTTGGAGATATCATATTATATGAGTCTTCATACTATGAAATAGACAATACAAATGCTAACAGATTCTTTATGGGTAAAGACCCAGACTTCCCAAATGAACCAAATCCGTTAAATCCTGGATTAGCTAATTTTGGATCAAATATTTCAATTATTTGTAGTACACATTATGTTCCTGCTGATAAAGTAGGAATTACAAGAGAAAGACTAGTATAATATGGCAAAGAAAGGAAAAAAACCAATACCTAAAACACAGAAAGAGATTAGTACATCTCTCCAAACACCTTACGATCAAAGGTATGGTAATCCTAATGATATGCAATTTGATCCCAAAAATAGAGGTAATCAAGTATCATTTAGAGATGATACTACAAAACCTTTCACTTTAGGTATTCAAGACATTGATGAAGCCGTAATGTATTATCTTGAAAATGTAATCAAACCTACAGTAATCCAAAACGGAGTAGCTCAAAAAGTACCTGTTATATATGGTGCTTCTGAAAGATGGAAACAAATCCAAAAAGATGGATATTATAGAGATTTATCAGGCGCCATTATGATGCCTATTATTACATTTAAACGTAATAATATAACAAAAGATAGATCTGTAGGTAACAAATTAGATGCTAACTTTCCAAATAATATAGAAGTATTTGAAAAAGCATATAGTAAAAGAGACGAATATAACAACTTTGCTGTTTTAAATAATAGAAAACCACAAAAAGAATATTATGCTGTTGTAATGCCCGATTACGTAACAGTAACATATGATTTTATTATATCAACATATTATGTTGAACAAATGAACAAAATAGTTGAAGCAATGAATTACGCTTCAGATTCATATTGGGGAAATCCTGAACGATTTAAATTTAGAGCTAGAATAGATTCATTCCAAACCAACACAGAATTACCAGTTGGTGCTGAAAGAATAGTAAAAACAAACTTTACTTTAAGTTTAAGAGGATATATAGTACCAGATAATATCCAAAAACAATTAGCATCTATTAAAAAATTCAGTAATGCCGTCCAAGTTGTATTTACAACTGAAGTAGTATCTAATGTAAATGATCTTTAAAAGATAGTAATATAATACTCTTTTTGGATATTTATAATAAAAACATATGTCCATTGTATTAAGATCTATTAAAGGCTCCGAACTAACTTTTGCTGAAGTAGATGGTAACTTTCAATCATTATATTATTCTAGTTCCCTTAATGGAAGTATATTAAACTTATATTTTTTTGATGGGTCTTCTCATAGTTTAAATTTAAATACAGTTCCATCTATTAGTGCTTCATATGCTACAACTGCATCATATGTTGAAAATGCTATAAGCTCTTCATTTGCTTCTACAATAGCAAGTGGATTAAATATAACAGCTTCTAATATATTAGTAACAGGAACTGCAAGTATAGTTTTCTCCCAAATTATAACATCTTCCACAGCATTTACTTCTGGATCTAATCTATTAGGAGCTAATAGCGGTGATAAACAAACATTGTGGGGTACTATAGATTTAAAATCTGGACCACTATTGATCTCAGGTTCAACAATAGCCTCAGGTTCAATAACTGCCCCTTCATTTACAGGTTCATTACAAGGAACAGCTTCATGGGCTAATAATGCAGTAACATCATCGTATATTTTAAATGCTGTTTCAAGTTCATATGCTGCAACAGCTTCATATGTCCAAAACGCTATAACGGCTTCATTTGCGCTTAATTCACCAGCTGCTTTATTTGCTTCAAGTTCATTAAGTTCATCTTTTGCTTCAAGCTCTATAAGCGCTTCATTTGCAAGTACGGCATCTTATGTTTTAAATGCTGTTAGTTCATCTTTTGCATCAACTGCTTCATTTGTTAGAAATGCCCAAACAGCATCTTATGTTTTAAATGCTGTAAGCTCATCATTCTCAACATTTGCTCAAAATGCATTTTTAGCATCTACTGCTTCTTTTACTGTAAATGCATTTATAGCTAACTTTGCTTTAAATTCATCTACAGCATCTTTTGCTACTAGTTCATTAAGTTCTTCATTTGCAACAACTGCTTCATTTGCTCAAAATGCAGCAAGTGCATCATATGTTTTAAATTCAATATCAGCATCATATGCAACAAATGCTTTAAGTGCTTCGTTTGTAAATACTGCTTCATATGTTTTGAATGCTTTAAGTTCTTCACAATCTGTAAGTTCATCATATGCAATAACATCTTCATACTCAACATATGCTGAAAATGCAAACACAGCCAACTCAGCTACAACAGCTGGTTCTGCAACAACTGCAACAGTAGCTACATCAGCTACTTCAGCTTCATATGCTTTAACAGCATCATATGTTGAAAATGCTATAAGTTCATCTTTTGCTCAAAATGCGGTAACAGCATCATATGTTTTAAATGCTGTAAGTGCTTCATTTGCTTCAAGTTCAATTAGTTCTTCATTTGCTCAAAATGCAGTAACAGCATCTTTTGCTTTATCTGTAATTGGAGGAACATTCCCATTCACAGGATCAGCGATTATATCTGGAAGTTTAAGAAATATAGGAAATACAATACTATCAGGTTCAACTACCATACAATCTTCATCTTTAACAGTAAATACAGGTTCACTATTTGTTAATTTACCATATAATGGTGTAGATAATACTACAGTAGCAACTATAATTGATAGAGGAAATAATTTAATACCAGCATTATCAGTAACAGGATCTTCAAATTTTAATGGACCATTAACAGTTAGTATAGGAGCTCTTACAGCAAAAGACAACCTTATAGTATCAGGTTCTTCAACATTTACCGATGGTGGAGTAACAGTAAAAAGCGGAATCACAATTACAGGACCAACTTTAATTACAGGCCCAACCTTAATTACAGGATCAACTTCAATTACAGGTAGTACAATAATAGTTGGAAATACTACAATAACAGGATCTTTAAGAGTAAATGGAAGTATAACAGGTTCACTTTTAGGAACAGCATCCTTCTCACAAAATGCAATATCAGCTTCTAATATTTCAGGTGCTATTTCAAATAATACAAACGATTATATATTAACGGCTACTGGAGGTGGAAGTATAAATGGTGAATCAGGTTTAACATTTGATGGAACCATATTAAAGAATAATGCAAGTAATGCCGTAATAAAAATATCAGATACTGTAAATAGTACAACCCCAACATCAGGTATAACATCTTTTGTAGAATATAATAATTTACCTAATGGTCTTGGTAATTATTATGGAGAAACAATTTCAGGAATAGCTGGAGAAAATTTAAGTTATGGACAAATAATTGTTTTAAATGCTGCCGCCCATGATTGGGTTCGAGCATCTGCAGAGGCATCTAGTAGTTTAGCATTTAATTTATTAGGAATATGTTTAGATAATGCTAGTGATAATGATCCAATAACAATTCTATTGCAGGGATTTGTAGTAACAGATAAAATTTTAATATCTTCATATTCACCTGGACAACGTTTATGGTTAAGTGCTACTGCAGGATCTATGCGAGATACTGCCCCAGGAACGTCAAACCGTATAATAGGACATATGTACCAAGATATAGGAGGAGGATATTACAATATAAGATTCAACCCAGATAATTTCCATACATAAAAATAAAATATTTATAAATAAAGAAAACAAATGGCAAAAATATTAAAAAATATATTCATTGCAGGTGTAGATGAAATAGTACAAGATTACACAGTAGAATCTTGGCACGTTTCACAATCCGTAGATGCATTTACAGGAGCAAGCGACTATGATATCACAATATCTGGTTCATTAACAGTAGTAGGACCTACTGTAGGTTCATTTACAGGTTCACTACAAGGAACATCTTCAAATGCTGTAAGTTCGTCATTTTCATCAACTGCTTCATTTGTTAGAAATGCTCAAACAGCATCTTATGTTTTAAATGCTGTAAGTTCGTCATTTTCATCAACTGCTTCATTTGTTCAAAATGCTCAAACTGCATCTTATGTTTTAAATGCTGTAAGTTCATCTTTTGCTAGTACTGCTTCTTTTATAAATCCATTAAATCAAAGTGTAATATTAACAGGATCTTTAAATACAACAGGTTCTGTTACTTTAAGAGGTTTAACTACACAATCTAAATCCTTCTTAGTTACTATAGATAACACAACAGGACAATTATACTATACTTCATCAGCAGCAGCTATTGTCGCTACAACACCAAGTTTACCTTTTAGTTCAATACAATATAATAATGGTGGTGCTTTTGGCGGTGTACCAACATTAACATATGATGGAACTACATTAAGAGCAACAGGTTCATTTACAGGTTCATTTAATGGTGCCTTTATAGGAAATTTAACAGGAAATGCAACTAGTGCAACAAATGCTGTTAATGCTACTAGTGCTACTAATGCTACTAATGCTACAAATGCAACTAACGCAACAAACGCTTTAAGAATTGTTTATGATGATGGTCCCCGAAATCTTTCAGACAGACTTCCAAATAGTTTTACAAGAACGGTTAATTTTGATTTTGTCACTGCAGCTACAGTAGGAGGAGCAGGCAATTACGCAGGAGTAATGACATATAACCCTTGGAGTGGAACTACAGCAAGTACAGGTGATTCTTCATATCAATTAGCCTTTATTAATAGTACAGGTGTAAATGGTTCAGGTTTACCTGGTTTAAGACTTAGAAAAGGAATAGACACTACTTGGGGGGATTGGTATACAGTTGCATTTCAAAATACTGCTGTAGGATTTACAACAGTATCGGCTAGTGGTGATATTGTAGCATTTGCTTCATCAGATAAAAATCTAAAAGATAATATCACCCCAATCTCAAACCCTATAGAAAAAATCCAAAAAATAGGAGGATATGAATTCGATTGGAACGATAAACAAGATGTATATGAAGGACATGATATAGGAGTTATAGCTCAAGAAATAGAAGAAATATTACCTGAACTAGTTCAAACAAGAGATAATGGATATAAAGCTGTTAAGTATGATAAAATAGTAGCTCTATTAATAGAAGCTATCAAAGATCAACAAAAACAAATTGATGAACTAAAATCTAAAATAAAGTAATGGCATTACCATTAAGTGGACAACTTAGTTTAGGAGATATAAGAACAGAATTAGGAATACCAGGTGTAACTAATTTTAGCTTAATTAATGCTTCTACCGGTAATACCGGACCATATCCTCCATTAAACTCATATTCTTTCTATAAACCATCAATTACACCCTCAGAACATAGAATAAGTGAATGGTATGGATATAACCATAGTATAGGTTATGTTATTATAGATTTAACTGGTAACACATATCAATGTAGTGGTACTGATTTTTATAGTGAATACTTCCAAAATATCCGATATTATAATAAATCAGGTACTAATGTTGTTTCTCCATATGATATTTCAATAAATGGAGGATTAGCACTCACAGTAGGATCTCTTGTTAATACTTGGAATTCTTATTATTTTGATGATTGTAATAACACCTCAGGCGGTAACCATATTACCCCCACTTCAGTTGTAATAACAGGAACATCAACGAAAGTTTGGGT
>Ga0247723_1001498_pt1 | contig 13591 bp, 20 predicted proteins | sample MSEWelMarce5H_FC_FD_189079 | JGI IMG/M metagenome (GOLD analysis project Ga0247723, IMG submission 189079) | Subsurface sediment microbial communities from gas well in West Virginia, United States - MSEEL Well Study Marcellus 5H_FC | ecosystem: Environmental > Terrestrial > Deep subsurface >...
CTCTCATATCCCAAATACTTTCTTAATAAACTCGGCAGCCACACCTGGTCCAAGCAGAATGGCCATGATTGCTGCATAAAGCAGATATTCAATCTTGGTCATGCGCTTGTCGCCATCTTTGAGGCTGCTCGCAATGCTGTTGTATCGCTCTGCGCAAATGGCCTCATGGACCGCTAATCGTTTATCAACATCAGCATCCATGATTACTCAGCTGCTGGTGCAGTCTCTTTGGCCAATTGCGCGTCAGCCTGCTCTTTAACCTTAACGATCAATGGCCACACACCACTGGATGATGGCAGTTGACCCAAAGTCTGCAAGATGAATTGCACTTCGTTGACTTCAAGATTCAAATTCATTCTGCACTCCACGGAGTCCCAGTAGCCTTAACAGGATTCTTCAGCAGAGCAATCTGAGCCGCCAAAGAAGCCTCTGTAGCTGCTTTGTCAACAGACTCCCACACCCATGACAAAACTTCAGCTTCTGTGAGGTTTGCGTAGGGAATGGCAGGAGTGCCTTCAGCCCATGAGACTGTTGCGTAGGCAGAGGCAGAGTGTTCTCCGTCTACTGCTGTAGCGTTCCAATGCACTACCGAGACATACCCTGTAGCTACATTTCGTTCCATTGTGTTAATTGACCAAGTTACTTGTGACATGATGTTTTCCTTTTAAAGATTATGGATGTGATGCAACATAAGCATCAAATTTAGCGTTTAACTCTTGTAAAGCCGCAGTCAATGTAGCCACCAAGAATGAGGTATCGATGCCTTGGTACTTAGGATTGCCATCTTCATCAACAGCATCCTTTGCACCAGTTACAGCATCAGGGCAAACCTCAGCCAACTCGTGAGCAATAAAGCCTTCGCCATCAGAGCCATCAGCGTTCCACTTGTATGTGCAAGGCTTGAGCAATGCTACCTTTGCCAATGCGCCTGTCATTGGGGCAATGGTGTTCTTTAGGCGGTAATCGGAAACTGTGTTGTATGTTGTTCCAGATGAAGAACTATAAATGTAACCACGCTCAGTACCAGATGTTTGAAACTGCGTCATGTACCCAACACTTGCTGTTGTGTTTACACGAGTACCAAAAGAACTAGAAAAATCACCGCTGACAATAAACTTTGCTCCACTATCACTCGTAGTCCCCACCAGCAAGTTACCGCTTGAGTCTATACGGGCACGCTCTGTGTCATTTGTCGTAAAGACTAACGGGCTGCTAGTTTGTGTACCAACAACAAAGTTATTTGCGAACGCTGTATTGCCTACCGTTGAACCGCCAGTTCCAATGTAACCAGTAGCTGAACCACTAGCGCCTTGATAAATCAATATAGAATTATATTGATCCGTAGCTGTGCTGGTGTTTTGGAATCGAGCTACATAAGGCCCACTAGAAATTGCAACATGGAGTCTGTTTGAAGGACTTGTAGTACCAATCCCCAAATTCCCACTAGCATCCAGAGTCATTGCCTGAGTAAAGGTAATGGCGTTACCTGCTGTGCCTGATGGGGCGTTAAACCATTGAAACTGCCCATCTGTTTGCACAAAACGACTTGCTTCGTTAGTTGTGGTGTAGATGTAGTTTGTTCCGTTGAAATAAGTGTTTAAACCAACTTGAACTGCATTGTTGTTGTACTGACCAAGATATGCACCACCACCAAGTTGAATAACTTTAAATCCTGAATCCCAAGCACTAGGAGTAACTCCCAAGCCTAGATTGCCTGAGTTATCAATGCGTAAACGCTCCGTTGTTGATGCGCCAGCGGGACTAAATTGAGAAACTGCAAAATAGCCAGCGTTTCCTGAATCAGCGGAGTACACCAAATTCATGTACGAACGATAGTCAGCAACAGCACCCACTTCAATGTACGCAGGAGAACGAGCGCCAGCGGAACTTAGTGCAGTCAACTGCAACATTGCTTTGCCAGAAGTTGTTGTTGCACTACCTTGAATTGTTGGAACATTATTTCCAACAGGGTCTGTTGTGCTTACTGTTGCCGTTTTAGCAACATCCAGTTTTGCAAGAATTGAACTTGTACCAATACCCAGACCTGTGCTGGTTAGGCGCATTTGTTCTGATGCACTTGCGCTAAATGTGATTGGTTGACCACTTGCTGTGTAAATGTCAACAGGGCCAGCATTTGACTGAATACGGAATGAATCTGTTGATGCAGTTCCTGTGTTATATAAAAAACCTACAGCACTACCCCTAACAATTCGTGCTGCTGTTCCATCAAAATCAATATGCAAAGGATTAGATGCACTTGAAACACCAATACCTAAACCAGTTCCGTTATAAGTAAGCGCAGAACCACTTGTAACAACCTTAGAGCCGTTTAAATACGCTACTCCGTTAGCAGTACCTCCAGAGAGGGTTACATTGCCAGAAGCCGCTAATGTTGTGAAAGCGCCAGAGTCTGGAGTGCTTGAGCCGATGGCTGTCGCATCGATTGTGCTGGAGGCTCCAGTCACCACCAATGTGCCGGCCACACTCAAAGTCTTGCCAGAGCCGACATTCAAGCCCACGCTTGTGCCATTACCAGCAGCCGCAAAGACAGCATCTACACTGTCCAGGTCGGAGTTGATCTTTGTTCCCCAGGTGTCTGTTGACGCACCAACTTCTGGTTTAGTCAGTAATAGGTTGGTCGTTGTGGTATCTGCCATTTTTTCACCTCTATGCGGCTATTTGCCAAGTTTCGCTATTATCCGCAATTGCTGTCCAAGATTCACTTGAATCGCTAATCGCAGTCCATGTTTCTGTTGTGTCTGTAATCGGTGTCCAGGTCTCTGAATTATCAGAGATTGCATTCCATGTTTCTTCCGTATCAGACTCTGGCACCCATTTTAGATTGGCATCAACACTCATGGATGATGCGCAAGCAAAAGTGATTGGTGTACTTTGTCTTCTCTGGCCATTAACGCTCATGCCAGACTCAGCCGCAATCAATACAGACTGATTGACAATCACACTGGTGGCCACAGTCATTGTGGCAAAGTCTTCAATCAGGATTTGGACTAATGGAACCCTGACCCCATTGACCGACATGCTGCTTGCATCCACCGATGCAAATGCACCAATGGCCACTCGCCTGGCTGCAAAGCTGGTGCTTGATGTGGCCGCAAATGTTGATGCTGCCACCGCATACCGCAAAGCGCTTGCAGACATGCCGCTGGCGCTTGAGGCCGTGGCCGCAGCCACCGCAATGCGCTGTGCAGCAGCTGTTGCACTGCTAGATGCTGAAACCGAGAATGATGCCGTTTTAACGACATTGGCCGAGACTGTCTCTGTGCTAGAAGCTGAAACAGAAAACGCGCCTATACAGACGCGCTTTGCATTAAATGCAGCCGTGCTGGTGGCTGCAAATGTGGCTGCTCCAAGGCTTACGCCATAGGAGTAATTGCCTCCACCATAGTAGCCAGAGCCGTAGGCTGCCATGTCATGTCAATGTGACATCAAGATCGCCAGCTGGAATGCGCAGCACATCGCCATCATTGATGGTGCGTGCAGTTGTGAGCGCTGCCCAGGCCAAGAGATTGCCGCCAGTGCTTGCATCAAAGATGCCGGCCCAACCGATTGATCCCCAGTTACCGCCACTGGCTGCCGCAAACTCAATGGCCGCTGCATTGGTTGCGTTTGTGGGGCTTGTGCCAGAGATGTTGATTGTGCCGGTGGCCACGCGAGCATAAGCGTTGCCGGTCACTTCAGTGCCGCCACCAGTGTCACTTGGCGCAGCCGTAAAAAGTCCAACATACCAAGCAGTGGGGCGCGTGGCCGTGCTGCTTGTCAAAAGCCAGGTTAAAACTAGGTTTTCGGTGTGGTCGGTAAAAGATGACATGTCCAGTCCTTATCCAAAAGTCTTTGCGCGGGTGAGCAATGCACCACCAGAAGATGCACCGCGATCATCAGCTGTCTGCGCGTCATTCAATGCACGCTCATACAGTGTTGCCCACACTTGAATTCTCGCATCATCTTGCAGATATGGCGCAGCTTGCAACAGTGATCCATACAGATAAATGTCAGGGTTTGATGTCAAAAGCCAGTTTGTCGTGTTGCTAGTTGATAACTTTGACAACTTTGCGTAATAGGTCAGCTCAGTGGTGTAAGTGCTGTCTGGTGTTGGAACCAATCTAAACTGGCCACCAACCACACCAAAGAATTTTGGCTTACCACTTGCTGTGTATTTGGTCATCTCATTGTCAAGCGCATCAATGCTCAAAAATGACAATGGCGTTTGTGGATTTGTGCTGGTCAATTTAAGAGACTTTGTCTCTAAGAAGTCAGCAGGCACAGCACCATATTGCGCATCAAAAGACGCATTGGCCCTGACGATCATTTGCCTGGTGCGAAGTGTTCTTTCAACTTGCGCCTCGGCCAGAGAGATAAAGTCAGGAATGACAGCTGTCAGGTCTGACCGGTTAAGCCAGTCACCAATGGATGTCTTCAATTCCGCATATGTTGTCAGTGCCATTATTGGGCCTCTTTTTCCATCTCTTCTTTCACAATCCAGGTGTGGTCATGGCGAAACTCAAATGTGCCAATGTGGCCAATTTCCTTCGAGACATCATGGTCGATATAGACCTTGTAACCAAGCTCTTGAGCTTTCTTACAAAAGAATACATCTTCACCCATGTAACCCCGTGTGGTCTGCCAAGGCATATCAAACCATGGCTCGCTCATTCCCTCAAACACCTCGCGCTTGATGAGCATTATGCCAGTGCCAATGCTTCCAACCTCTTCCAATCCAGTCGATTCTGGCATGGTGTAGATTGGAATGCGTTTTCCATTTTCGTCATAGTTTTGAGCTGTCGGGCCAGTAGGCATTCTGCGCCTGGCGCAGTTGGCGGCCACGATCTCTTTGTCGTGGGCCAGTAGTCTGCCGACCAAATCCTGTGGAAATGTCATGTCCGAGTCAATGAAAAGAATGTGCGTGCATCCCTCTCTCATTGCATCCAGGCAAAGGTCAGCCCTTTGGTTTTGGATGATTGTGCCTTGCATCAATTTCAGACTGATTGCGTCTGTGGTGTTGAGCGTGTGATAAGCCACCATATTGACCATGCAATATGTGTAGTTAGTGTGGACCTGATCACGGGCCGGTGTGCAAACTGCAATGTAATTCATACTTTTCCAGGGCGTGTTCTAAAAAATTGGTTGTCGGAATCGTTGAGCCATTTTTTCATGTATTCCTGATCATCGATCTTGCCTTCGGCCTTCATCTTGTAATAAAGCGCTTCTGGGATAGATGCAACCAAGTGCCACTCACCTTTCCATGTTGCTTTCTCATCTACAGCGTTGTAGATGGCCTTGTTGGCCTCAATGACATCAGTCACATCTTGCTGGGTCTGGATGGTGACTTCATCGTTGTCGGTGTTGTAGTGCCAAGTGCGCGTAATGCCCTGGTCTTTGTTGACATCAAATAATTTTTTTTCAATCATCTTAAAAAAAGGGCCAAGTTACCCTGGCCCTTTCCGTTTGCTTACTATTAAGAAGTAACCAAGTCTGCGGCCAAGCCGTGGGCATTTTCAGCCAACACTTTGTGACCCCACTCAACGATCAACATGCGCTTTTCAGCGTCACCAGTCTTGGCCAATTCGACTTGCTGGTAAGGACGCAGCACAGTCATCTTGGCGTAGTCAGGATCGATCACCCATGCATCACGCTCGCGTTGGAATCTGTTCGCAATAACTTGGACATTGCCGAAGTCGCTGACATAAATGTCAACAGCGCCAACCAATGTTGCAGGCTTTGCACCACCATCGATGTTGAAGCGGCTGGAAGCGATACCAGAGAAACCTGACACGCGCTGCTTGTTAACAGGACCGCACATCAAAATCTTAGGTGTACCACCAGCAGTCCACACCTTCTGAATCACATTCTTGAGAATGGTTTCAGTGAATGTGCGCACATTGCCATCAGTACGGGCGCTGTTTGGCAGCGTTGTGTAAGATGGGTCAACACCATTGGTCTGCTTGTCGGTGTTTGTCTTAACAAACGCGCCCAAAGAAGCAGTAACACGGGCAGTCGTGGAATCGCCAGCAACCGCAATGCCGCCATTCAACATGACGAATTCTTGGTCGCGCTTTAACTCACTGCCACGCTTGGCAATTTGGTAAGCCAATTCTGAGCGTCTGCCTGCCTTGTTGACCACTTCTTCAGTAGCTGACAAGATGATTGTCTTGCGTGAAATCTGTGCATAGTTTTGCAAACGCACAGTAGCTGTCACAGCGTCAAACGATGCAACATCATCACCCTCAAGCTGGGCATTGGCAGCAGCTGCGGCCAATGTATCGGTCTGCCACTCATACAAGCTGTTGGACACATTCTCGCGGCCAATGTTGCTCATGTAAGGGGTTTCTTCTGGTGCAATGTTTGTGATCACATTGGACAAGTCTTCACGGATACCCTTTGCAGAGTATGTCAAAAATGTATTGCTAACGATAGCCATAATTTCCTCATTTCAATAAAAGTTCAATTGCAGAGACCGCATCATCGATGCGACCGGTTTTTGCAAGACGCTGCTTTGCTCGCACACTCTCAGTTGTTGTCGAAACCCGACCAGCTGCACCAGGCTTGGCTGGTCGTGGGCCATTGTTCACCACAGGCTTAATGCCTTGGCGTTTACTTACCATTTGGTCATACATTGCCGCTTTGCGCAGCAACAAGACCAGTCGGTGGTCGTAAACGCTCTTCAAATCTTCATCGGTAAAGCCTGCCGCCTTTGCAGACTCAATCACCAGCGCCTTTTCGGCCTTTGCCTTCTTGGGGTCTTTCCAATCCGGCAAAGCTGCTAATAAGGCTTCTTGCTGGCTGGCAAGTTGGGCCTCCATCGCACGCTGCTGCTCATACTTGGCAACCTTAGACAATCGCTGCTGTTCAGACTGAATAGCCGCGAGTTTCTCTTGTCGCTCACGCATGACTTCCTTTTGCCTTACCCATTCAATTGGGTCCTCTTGGTAGAGGCGATCCAAATCAACTTGAGGCTCCGAAGACTGAAGTTGGGCTTGCAATGCTCCCAACAATTGAGCGTATTGCTCACGCTCGGCCCGTACTGCCTGCGTTTCTTGCTCGACTTGCTTTCGCACTTCGGCAATCTGCTGCGTTTTACGGGTGTAGTCCTGGGTCCTGGAATAGCCCTTCTGAAGCTCATCGAGCGTGACAGTAACTTCCTTGCCGTCTACCTTGACAGTGAAAGTCTGTGGCTCTTCTTGCTTCTCTTGCTCTTCCTCTTCTTCGGACTGTTCCTCTGAGGTCTCTTCATCTGGCGCGTCTTCCACACCAGACTCATCCTCCTCAGAAGCCGCTGTCTCAGAGTCCTCTTCAGACTCCTCGACTGGCTGCGTCTCGTCAACTTGCGCTTGTCCTTCATCAGGGGCCAACATTGCCGAGATAGCACTGGTCGCATCGACCATATTCATTGCTTGTATTTCTGCCATAGTCTTTTCTTAAATTAGATTTTTCTGTGATTTGCTAATCGCGTTCTGTGCAATTTTGCCGTTGTCCATGATCTTGATCAACTCTTGTCGCAAGCCATCAATGGCCTGCAACATGCACCACGCTGTTTCGCGCTTCACAGACTCTTCGGGTTTAGATGATCTAAATGCCCAAAGTTGGTCACCTTCTAATTTTGCAATTGCTGCATTGAGGGTTTCGTCCTCCAGCAGCTGCTTGGCCTTTCGGCCTTTATTTACCTGGTCTTCATTTGTCACTTACTGTGCCATTCCTTGCAAGGTTGATGGGGGCATCATCTCAGGCGCTGCTGGCTGCGGCTGCTGCACAAACTGTGCTGCTTGCTGCTGGGCCAACAATGCTCGCTGACGCATTGCTTCACGATCAATACTCTGTGCGGCATCAATTTCCGCTGTACTGATCTGTGATTTGTACTTTAACTCAATTTCATACTTTTTGAGATACATATCTTGCGCCATTTTGTCACGGGCCAGATCATCATCCAAAAGCATTTGCTGGCGCTTTAACTCCAACTCAGCCGCCTTCTTTTGAATATCTGCCTTGATCGACTCAGCCTGCACCTGGGCCAAGATTTCCTCTGGCGTTGGTTTTGGCTGTGGTGTTGGTGGCACATAGTCAGCAGGGATATTCTGGAAAAAGCTGGTGGCATCTTTGAAACCAGACAGCTCCACAATCTTGCGCAAGGTATTGCTAAATTGCTGTGGTGTGACCAATGGATTTGTTGGGCCAAGCTGCTGCAAGATTTGCTCTTGCTTGGACATGATCATCATCAGCGCTTGCAGCTTCTCGTTGGTGTCGCCATTGCCTAGGGCAATGTTGATGTTGGCATCCATGGCCGTGTCCCAGAATCTGGGATCGATCTGCACCCACTCGTTGCGCATACGAACCATTCTTGGCTTGTCCTGGTGCGTTGTGGCCAAAAACAAAATGCCTTTGAATAGCTTTTTCATGCCCTCGGCCAAGATGCGTGCTGTCAGCTCAATGCGGCCTTGGCTGGCGCTGATCGTGGCATTGACTGCCGCCTTGGTGCTTGACTGCAATGCATCAGCATTCAAGCCCATGGCCGCCTTGCTCATGCCGGTGCGATCTTCTTTGATCTGGTCCATGTATTCCATCATCGGGAATGCAGCCTGGCCAACAAATGGAGTCGTCAATGGCTGAACCATGCCAGGGGCGCGCATACGAATGATTGCGCCCGTCTCATTGTTCAAGACATCATCGATGTTGACCTGACCCTCGACCACCGCAGTGCGTGGGTGAATGCTCTGGGCCAAGCTGTCCAATGTGTTTCTGAGGATTTCAGACTTGATCTCTTGTAAGTCGCGGGTAATGTCAAAAATCGACATCGCCTCCAATGGGCTTGTGTGTGGCTCTGGGTCACATGGAAAGTCAGCAAATGGAATGTAGCTTGCTGGCAGATTGCGCACCACCTTGTAGCCGCCACCCATACAGCAGACTTTTCTCAGCTCTGCAATGCCATCATTGTCATAGTCCACATGCGAATAAGCCTCGATGTACAGCACTCTTCGCATCATTGGATTGGCAGCGTCATTTGTGCCAAATGTTGTTGACAGTGGCTGGCGTGCCAAATACTCGTCATTGCTGTCTAAATCTGTCGTTGACAGATTCTCTTCAATCTCATCCTGGTCATAGCCCATGGCAATCAGATCAGCCACTGTGGCCATCTGCCTGTGGGCAATGATGGTCGACTCATCAAATGACCTGGCGCGTCTATCCAGCAGCAGCTCCTCTGGCGGCACGGCCATGATCTTGATGCGGCCATCCTTTGTGATGCGCTTGATCTGCACATCATGGATCATCGGGGCAGGCATCACCATTGGCGCGCCTGTCATTGGATCGACTGTTGTTAGCTGTGCCTCATCAATGGCTGGGTCTGGATAAGACACAACAATCTTGACTTCAGCACCAGGCTCTTGCATGAGCATTTCCAATGTCTGGTCATCAAGGCCGGTGTATTCCTCAATCCGGACCTTCTCTTCATCTTCCCACCAGAATTTTGCAATGCCGCATTTCCTGACCAAGGCATCTTTAAAAATTGCGTAACTGGTCAAAAACCCGTTGTTGTCGTTTTGGAAAACATAATTGGCATAGTCCGTGGCCTGTTGGGCCATCTGAACATCCTCGGGTCCACGGGGCGCAAACTCAACCACATTCTCAGAGCTGAAGAAAACGCGCATCAGGCTTGGCAGCATGGCCGAGACAGTGTCCCGCACTTCCATGGCCACCACCTTGCTGTTGCCTTCAACCTCATTGCCGAATAAGTCACCGCGATAGTATTCAGTGCCCTTTGCGCGTGTGGGTGACAGATCACTGTCAACATAACTCACCGCATCGGTCAGGTCTTGCGTGATGATGCTTTGCAGCTCTGCATCATCCATTGGCTGTTTGGCTGCAATGTCGGTAGATAAGTTTTCAGTGATATTTTGCTCAATCATGGCTTGACCTTTGTTAAAACCACATACATGGAGTCCACAGCCCTTGGCGTGCGAACAATTTGATCTTCTGGCAATTCTAGTGCTTCCCCGAGCTTTGAGAGCCTCATTTCAAAGGTCGTCATCTCAAAGCGATCTGGCCAGCCAAGATACCAATGCCAATCGGTGTAATACCGCCAAGAATTTTCGTTAAACGCTCTAACATGGGTCGGGTCTTGCCATGCACCGAGACTTAACTCATACGGCACATGAATGCGCATCTGGCCACCGACCATCAAAAGCTCTTTGCAATTGGTCATGGCATCAACCAAGTTGGGTATGTGTTCCAGGACATCGTTGGCCAAAATAGCCTCAAACATTCCTGGCACAATCTCCAGCTGACCAAACCTTGTTTCTAGCGTGTCGCCCCACTTAACCTTGCTGATGTCAACCAGCCAGTCAGGATTTTTGCTGGCTTGAATATCTGCGTTGAGATACTCAGGATGCCAGTCTTTGCCGGAACCTAGATTAAGAATCAAACCAGGCACTCGCATATTCTGGCCGATTCTCTCTAAGCCATGGCAGCGCATCCTCATGGAGCTTCTGCGCATTGAAACCAATCGTGTTGCTGCCAATGTGGTGGACATAACTGGCGCTCACATAGTGGCCATAGCCTTTTCTCACCAAATCCATACAATGCACATCATCACTGTACCAATTCAGAGGGGGAAACTTTGCCTCTCCAAATGCATCACTTGATATCCATGCAAATATTGGGCTGATTTCTTGCACCAACTTAATGTGCGACTCTGACGGGAATTTATAAAAATTCAGCTGCTCTGGCTGTTCAGTAATGCGCACATTCTGACAAGGTCTGGCCGCATCAGTCCTGGCCGCCACCCATCCAGCTTTGTAGCTGTTCATGGTCCTGACAATGGCCACATCTTCCATCAGCGTCTTCACGCTTGTCGGTGTCAGCACAATGTCGTCATTGGCCACAATGCAAGATGACCAGTCCTTCAAAGCTGCCTCAATCACCTGGTTGTAGTCATCGCCAAAGTTTCTTGGCTGGCCATAAATCTTGAAGTCAGCATTGAATTTCTCAATCACCGACTCTGGGCCTCTTAGGTAAACCGGACACTCTGGCGCATACTGCTTGATTGACTCCAGCAGCACAGCCAATCCGTGGCCTTTGACTGTGGCAATGACAATTGGACAGATCATTTCTTTGCCTTATTCCTGGCACTGATTGCAGCCGCCTTGGCTTTGGCATCAGCCTTAGAGCTTGCACCCCATGCCTTCAATGACAGCAGCAGCCTAGTCGGCTCGCCACCCTTCATCTCAGGCCCAGGCATATTGCCCATGCGTGCCAAGAAACTGGCGCGCCTTGGGTTGTCGCCAGACTTGACTGGCGCTTTCAAGTTCATGCCTTCAGCCTTTGCGCTTGCACGGCCTTTGGCATTTAACCCGCCTGATGGGCTTTTGCCCTCCTTACGCTGCCAAGCTGGGGTCTTCATTTCTTTGGCTTCTTTGCAGTCTTGGCCGCAGCCTTGAAGTCAGCAGCTGTTGGAGCGCCCTTTGTACCAGGCTTTCTCATCTTCTCTTTGCTGCCAGCGGCTATACGCTCGCGTTTGGCTGCAATGTTGGCATAGAGACCAGCTTTCATTCCTCTTCTCCCTCTTCGTAGTCTTCACCCTCTTCCATGTCTTCGCCCTCTTGCTCACCAGTGTTGGGGCCACCCACCACCCACGCATCGCAAGTTCTTGAGGCTGCACACTTGAAGTCGAAAATTTCACAATAACCCAGGTCAGCCAACTTGATTGTTCCCCATGGGTCTGCCTCCATGCCGATGCCCTGCGCAATGCACTGCTTCATGTTGTCAGAGACATTGAAAGCCGCGCAGTTACCGCACAGGCTTTGCTTGGCATCTTCGGTTGAGACATCCCACTGGTCTGCCTTCTTACGCCAAAACGCCTCATTGGGCAGCTTTGGATTCTCAGGACCATAGGCCGCGCTGGTGATTGCCTTGGCTCTGTTTTTCAGATTCAAGGTAATGTCTTGCGTGGGCATGGGGCAGCTCTCGCCAGACTCCATGTCTTCGCCCTCTTCCCTGTCCATGACCTGGCTCATGGTTTCTTTGATCGTAGCCATTATTTTTTCGCCTTATTCTTTGCTGTACGCTGGCCACGCATGGGCATCTTTGCCTCGCTCATGGCAATGGCAATCGCCTGCTTGGGATTCTTGACCACTGGGCCGCCCTTGCCGCTGTGCAGTTTGCCAGCTCCAAACTCGCCCATCACCTTGCCAACCTTCTTTTGCGCTTTACTCATCGCCTTCATGGCCATCCTCCTGTTGTTTGTGGATACCCGAATTATGCAACCCTGACAAGGTTTCTGCGCAGTGGCTGGCTCCACTTGCTTGAGCTTGCCGACCCATACATGCCAGAGATCGCATCGCTTGCAAATGTCAGCACAAACGCATCAGCCTTGTCGGGGCTTGGCAGCCCTCTCCTCTTGATGTCGTCTTTACCCTCAATCGCAATCTTGCCATTGCTGGTGAAACTGTAGCGCACTGTGGCCAACTCACTGATCAACACATCATCCTTTGGCATCTTGCAGTCTCTCGCCTCAAGCCACGCCCGTGCCTTGTACCAAAGCTCTGCCTTGAGATTCCGATAAGTCCCGCCCATGGCTGGCGACTCAGAGACATTGATCCCCCTGGCCGGCAGCCCCAGCTCCCGCAATCTGTCCACCACCCCAGCACCAAGGCCAATACTGTCCACCAATATCTCTTTAGGCTGCTGGCTTGGAGCCAGCGTCTGATACTCAGCCACCACCGCACCAGTCAATTGCATCAAGTCCAAATTCTTCCAGGTCCGAATATTCTCAGTCACCGCATTGCCCTGGCGCTTGCAGAGGGCTGATCGGTCTGAGCCAAACCGCGCCACATCCAAGCCCCAGATCATGGGCGCGTACTCGCTTGGCGCGACATCCCGATTGACCGCACTCTCCAGTAAATCCATCGCAATCACTGTGTCGTCATCACCTTTTGGAAACTCACCAATAACCCTGATCCGGTAGACATTGCTGTCCTCACCATAACGCATGGCCATCTCTTTGACATACTCATCCGACACCCGTGGCGAATCCGTACACGCCACCTGGAATGTGGTCCACTCATCACTAAGCCTTGTATGCGTGTCGTAAAAGAACCCACTGCTCCTCACAGGATTCCCCAAAAGCAGCGTCACAGCGTTATGACCCGACATCGAGCCAGCCGCAGCCTCGAACACTTGCTCTGGCACACCCGAAGCCTCATCAGCCACTAGCATCACATTCTCTGAGTGAATCCCCTGCAAAGCCTCTGGCTGCTCTGCCCTGCTTGTCCTGGCACTGATAAACATCTCAGTTGGCGCAGCATTAAATTCAATCCTCTCTTGCTTAACTGTCAGCAGCCCCTGCAATGGCAAAGGCATCGCATTGATCCACCTCTTCAGCTCCGCAAACATCGCGTCATACAGCTGAGAGCTTGTCGGTGCAGTCACCACCACCTTCACCGGACTCCTGGTCATAAAGTACCAAAGCATGGCCCAGCTGCTTGCAGTGGATTTGCCCACCCCGTGGCCACTTCTCACAGATATCTTCCGGTCACCCCTGGCAATCGCCTCCAAAAACCTCACTTGCCACGGGTGACCGGAAGAT
>Ga0247723_1001499_pt1 | contig 13590 bp, 18 predicted proteins | sample MSEWelMarce5H_FC_FD_189079 | JGI IMG/M metagenome (GOLD analysis project Ga0247723, IMG submission 189079) | Subsurface sediment microbial communities from gas well in West Virginia, United States - MSEEL Well Study Marcellus 5H_FC | ecosystem: Environmental > Terrestrial > Deep subsurface >...
CTAGTGGCTCATCAACATCAACCCTATCTTTCTTCACCCCTCACGGAGTAGTAGTAGGTGGAGGTAACAACCAAGCCACAGGCTCTTACAGTTTCATCGGTGGTGGTGGTGACGCTGGTACTGCTGGTAATAGGAACGTGGCTAGTGGTTCATGGTCTGTAGTTTGTGGAGGCCAGAAAAATACGGCATCAGGCTCTGGGTCTTTTGTTGGAGGTGGAGGAACAAACGGTTCTTTAGCACTTGCTAATTCTGCTACTGGAGATGGTTCTATTGTTGTAGGCGGTTTTAATAACACCGCATCAGGATTTGGCTCAACTGTCAGTGGCGGATTTAATAATGTTTCAAATGGTGGCTATTCAAACTGTTTTGCTGGCTCTTATGGCTCTGCTAGAGGAATAAACTCCAACAACGTATTTTCATCTTCTGGCCCTGTAGCATCTATATTAGGGGCATCTCAAGCAGCTTTACTTATTTTGGGAGTTCAGACAACAGATGCAACTGCAACAATATTAAGAAGTGACACAAGTGCAGCAGGAACAGCAAACCAAGTAATCCTACCCAACAACTCAGCCTATTTCTTCAAAGGTGAAGTGATTGCTGGTGTAACTGGTGGTGGAAACACTAAAGGCTGGACAATTGAAGGTGTCATCAAACGAGGCGCTAACGCTGCTTCTACGACAGTTGTAGGCGTTACCGTGTCATCTATGTACGCTGACGCTGGAGCAGTTACATGGACTATCGCAGCCGCAGCAGATACTACCAATGGTGGCTTAAAGATTACAGCTACAGGACAAGCCGCTACAACAATTCGTTGGGTTTGTAAGCTAGAGACTGTGGAAATGACGTTCTGATGAGAAAAGCCAGAGTAGAAACCAAGCCACGCAAGTCAAAACTGACTTGTCCAAATGGGCATCTGACCCGTGATAAGGCATGGCTGGAAGAAAAATACTTTGGTGAAAATCTGTCCATTGCAAAGATTGCCAAATTGATACCATGTGACTACGGGACAATTCACAAAGCATTTAAGCGTCTTGGTATTGCCTTCAAGCCTAAGCACGTTACTTATGGTGACATAACTTATCCGCCTCGAAACGGTAAACACAACGGTATGTGGACAGGTGGAAGACCATCTTGTTTAGATTGTGGAGTAAAGCTGGCGGCATATACGGCGTTGCGTTGCGTTAAATGTAAAAGTTTGTTTTACAGGGGAGAAAACAACCCTCAATGGTTGCCTCCTGAGTTGCGTAAGGTAACTGAAGCGGAGCAAATTAGAAATTCTGCTGAATACAAAGATTGGCGACTAAGCGTTTGGGCTAGAGACAAAACAAAATGTCGAATCTGTGGAGTTCGCAAAGACCCTATGGTGGCCCACCATCTTGACGGTTTCAACGCCTTTCCTGAAAAACGGTTTGACGTAGATAATGGCGTAACTTTATGTGATTTTCACCACATATCTTTTCATTCAAACTATGGCTTTGGCAACAACACCAAGGAACAGTTTGAAAAATTTAAATCAGAAACCACAGAGATGACCTATTAAGGAGAAACTAACATGGCACTCAAAATCACAGCAATCAACAACACGAACGGACAGCCTGAGACTCAAGCCTATGCCCGTATCACTAACTTCTTCGGTACTAAAGACCAAATCCAAGTACAAGTGGAAGTCCACGCTACTGAGCAAGCCCGTCAAGCTGGCTGGCCTTCAGTTGCTCAACACGCCCACTACATCAACATGGAAGACCTGCAAGGCGACCTGATCCCCGCGATCTACAGCGTTCTGAAGACATTGACTCCCTACGCTGGCGCACAGGACATCTAATATGCAACTTGAATTGACCAAAGAAGAAGTTGATTTCATTCAACAAGTTTTGGGTGAATTGCCTAGCAAAACAGGTGCGTTTCTGGTTATGAACAACATCGCAAGACAAGTTCACGAACAGACCCCACAAGAACCTCAAACCCTACCAGCCCCACAGGAGTAAGTCATGTCATATACATGGACAGTCAACAGCCTTCAAGTTATGAATAGCCCTGAACCACAGACCGTGGTCATGAGCAATTTCACCATCGCCAAAGATGGCCAACAAGTGAACTATTCAGTGAACCTGCAACCCGCAGATCCTGCTAACTTCACACCCTATGACCAAATCACTCAAGCTCAGGCTTTGGAGTGGACTCAGTCTGCCCTTGGTGCTGACCGTGTTGCTGCTATGGAAAACGAAGTGGACATGCTGATTGCACAAGCCGCTATTCCTACTCCACAGCCAGCACCGCTGCCTTGGGGCGGCGCTTAATCGTTAAAATGGATTAACCATGAGCTATACACCACTACGCACACCATTTTTGAACATGAGCTTCACGCCTGATGTGCCTAGTAATGCTCTTGGTCCAAACGAATACAACTCTGGTCGAAATGTAGAAGCTGACGTTCGCGGCATCAAAAAGATCAATGGCGAAGAGAAAATTCTTGCAACCGTTCCCGGCAACATCATTTATGTAGATGGTGGTTTTCGTGGCGCGGTGTGGACATATATCGTAGCTACACGCGAAGGCAAGTGGTACAGAGTTACTTCTGCTGGTATTTCTAACATTACGCCCGGCGTTGGTGCTAACCCCTCGGTAGCGTTGTCTGGTTATTCTGATGACATCAACATTACCACCTCATGCGTGGGTAGTGTGTTTTTCATGAATGACACCTTGCGTCCGCCTATGTATCTTTTGGCTACTGCCACAGAGATGTACATATACGATTCAGCACCTGACAACTATGTCTGGAACTACGACATTGGCGTTTCGTCAACCACAGCCGCTTTTGTTCGTAACTTCTGCTCTCCAAACGTAGGCAACATTCTGATTGCTGGCAACTTGACCAAAGTGGCTAGTGGCATATCAACCAACTATCCAACAACCATTCGTTGGTCACAGGCATTTGCCAATACAGGCGTACCTGCCACTTGGATGCCAACCTTGAACAACGTAGCCAACGAGCAAGAGATTCCTCTTCGTGGTCCTATCGTTGATGGCTTTTTCTTGGGTGCAAACTTCTATATTTGTTCCTACTGGGACACTGTAGTGATGAGTCCAATCGCCTATCAAAACAGCACAGCTCCAATATTTGGTGTGCGTTTGTTTAACCAAGGCCGTGGTTTGATCAACAACAACTGCTGGACAAACGCAGATGCTAACGTCTATGGTGTTGATAGCCGTGACATCTGGGTGTTTAACGGCTCAGACTTTTCTCCATTAGGCAACCAAAAGGTTCGTGATTACTTCTACCGTAATCTCAGCACTACATATTCTGATCGCATCTTTGTGGTCAACAACACGCAAAAGAATCAAGTAGAAATCTATTTCCCCAACCTAACATCAACAGGCTGGTGCAATGAAATGCTGTCTTGGCGCTATGACATAAATGTGTGGAGTGCTCCAAAAGACATTCAGAATGCTTGCATGGGATGTGAAGCACCTCTCTACATATCTAGCGCATTCAAGTATGCCTCTAGAACTGTCGTATACGCCCAAGGAGGCACTGCAAGTAGTCAGTTGATACAAACAGGTAGGGGCAACTCTTTTGTTGATTCAGCGCCTATTCCTGCGTTGTTTGAACGTAACAACATTGTGTTGCAGACCGCTGAAGGCCCAGTGCCTTATTCGTCTAAGGTCTATGCTCACAGGTTACTGCCTGAAGTGGCAGGTACTGGCAACATTGACATTACTGTTGGCGGTGCTAACTCTACTGCTCAACCTGCAAATTATGGTCAGACGGCTACTGTGGCTGTCGTGACTGATAACCCTTGGGTGACCACCCAGCAAAACACATTCAGAACCTTGTCTGTCAAGATTGCATCAAACGATGCTACAGATGCGTGGAATGTAACTGCACTGAACTGGCAAGCCACAGTAACTGAGGATGCGTTCTAATGCCATTCTTTCTTGACGGAAACCCATCTCAGGGAGAGATCTCTGAGGCGGTCAACTATTTACTAAGTAACTTTAGCCAAAGCGTTGTTGCTGATCCATCGACAGGCCAAATTGTTGGACCTTCTGGAGAGGTGACAGGTTACTTATACAAATACATTTCCGTTAAGTATGCTGATAGTTTTGATGGGACGTTGAACTTCAGCAACAGCCCCACCAATAGATACTATTACGGCATTAGAAATACAGACAGCTCAACTGAATCAACCAATCCTGCTGACTATATTTGGTACAGCTATCCTGCTGGATTTAGTACAACTCGGTTTCTTTGGTACATCATCCCCGGTGGTCGGCAAATCTCTTTTCAAGTAAGTGCCACACAGCCAAACCCCGGATGGGTCCAAGATGCTGGTACTGCCATCGATCTTGATTACACGACTACATCAGTAAGCAGCCCTGCAAACTTTGTTGTCATTCGTGTGGCAAATGACAGTTCTGCTCCTACAAATCCAGAAGTATTGGCTGCAATTGGTCGAGATCCAATAGATGGTGACCTTTGTATTGTTAACTACAACAGCGGCATTTATTCATTGCAGTACAAATACACATCTGGTTGGGCAATATTTCAAAAGGTCATTACTGGTGACTTAGTAGTTGCAAGTAGCATTACTGCTTCTAATTTAAATGTCACTCAATTGTCTGCCATAACAGCAAACATGGGTTTAATAACTTCAGGCAGTTTAAATATAAATAATAAATTTACAGTTGATTCATCAGGCAATACAACAATTCAAAATGCAACAACTGGAGCAAGAGTTTTAATACAAAATAATGTTATAAAAGTTTATGACGCATCTAATGTATTGCGAGTTCAGATTGGTGATTTAAGCGTATAAATTATGGCATACGGAATTAAAACAATTAACTCATCTGGAGTTGTTACTTTTGATCCTGCAAATGATGCGCCAATGACTTATGTTGGAACATACACAATGCCATCATATACAGCACCTTCTAGTGCATCTGTAGCTGTATCTGGAATTGCCCCTGATGATCATTGGTTTATATTATCTAATGTTCAACTTGGCATTTATACATCAATTTCTATAGGAACAGGAGTAGTTACATCTGTTACTACTTCTCCTGCAACTGGAACCATACCTTCTTTTACTTTTGATGTTTATAGAGACAACAGCACATCAGTTCCTACTTCTGGATATGGATGTTGGGTAAAAAATGATTCTGGATTTATATCTGCACAAACAAATAATTCTGGATGGGCGGTTTATCAAGGCCCTACGCAAGTAACTGGCACATTTAACATTCCAACATCTGGATTGCCAAGTGGCGCAATATATGCGGCAATTCCAGTTCCTGCATCTGGATCAACAAGAATTAGTTTTAACTTTGGCACTTCGCCACAAACAATTTCTTCATCTTCAGGCGTTCTTGAATATATTGTATTGTGTCCATTTACTTCTATTCCAAAGGCAACCACTGGATATGGTATGCAATTTATGGATTCAAGTGGCAATATGGTATGGAGTGGTTCATATAGACAAGTTAAAGCTACAAAAAATGTTAATTTTGCAGTTTTAGGTGGCACTGCATGGTCTATGGCTAGTGGAAAAAAAGCTTATGTCCTTTGTCAAAATGCTGGATTTAGAACAACTGGAATACAAAGACTAAGTCCAACTCAAGGATTTTTTATGTGGACTTTAGCAACATGGGATACAGATTACAGCGGTAATTCTCAATGGACTCCAAGGGCGGCTGGGCCTCCAACAAACGCAACAGGATCAGGAACGGTATATGATGTATTTGTTCAAATCACTGGATAATATTTGAAAGAAAATCATGGGTTTTTCAGCACAAGTTCAATCACCTCAGACCTCTGGCGGCAAAGGTCAAGCACCCGCGCCTCAAGCTGAAACTCAGCCCAATCCCAATCCTGCGGCACAAACACCCCAGCCTATGGGCAAGGGCGGCGCTCAGACTAACTCAGCAACTTCTGGTCAGCCTCGCATGGGCGCACCAAACCAATATCCAAATACTGTGGGACAGTGGGATAATACGCAACAACAAACTCAGCAGCCCATGCAGGGCAAGGGCAAAGGAGCTTAATCATGGGAATGGGTAAATCATCTGGTAGCCAACAAGCGGTTACTACTCAAGAACAAAAAGACCTTCTTAACGCACAGACTGGCTTTTTGACAGGGACGGCATATCCTGCTTATCAAAAGACTCTTGGTATGGCAACGGATGTTTATGGTCAAACAGCGCCAGCAGCAACAGGGGCGGCTCAAACAGCATCTGATGTGGCAAGTCGTACAGGAACAACCCAAGAGATTTTGGGAACTCTTGGTTCTGCTGGTGGCATGGCTGGTTTGGCTTCTTTGTTTGGTCCTCAATACAAAGAACAACAAGTGCAAGCCGCATTGCAAGCTGGTCGTGAATCTGCCCGTGAAGCTCAGGCTGGTCAGAATGCCATGTACGGTAGTGCTGGTGGTTTGGGTAGCTCTCGCATGGCTTTGGCTGACCGTAACTTGTCTAGCTTGAATGCACAACGTCAGGCTACTGCTGCCGCTACTGCTGCTGGTCAAGTTGAATCAAATCGCGCTGCTGCTGCAAACGCCTTGCTGGGTGCTGGTCAAACAGGTCTTACAGGTGCAAACCAAGCTGCTGCTGCTCGTATTGGCTACGCTCAGACACCTCAAGATGTATTGGCTAAATATGCTTCTGTTATCTACGGAACGCCTCAAGCTTCTACTACGCCTAACTTCCAAGGCACTCAAGGCCAAACAACATCTGGCAAGAGCAGCGGCTTCAAACTGTAAGGAACTATCATGCCTCGCAATTTCCAAAACTGGATGGGTATGGATGTGGCTGCTGCCCCTTCGTCAGCAAGTGGGATGCCCGGCACTGAATTCCAAGATTGGGCTAACTTAACTGGACCATCTGATGTTGTTAAAGCTTCACTTGCAGTTCCAAAACAAGGCGTAGCTCCTGTTGCTCCTCCTCAAGATTGGAATCAAGCAATGAACCAAGCAATTGCACCATTCCAACAAAAGTTTGAAAACGTATCAAATGCGATGGGACAACTTGGTCAAGGCAATACGTTTGATGCATACGCTGCCATGAAAGGCCAAAAGCCTATGGTTGGTCCACAACCCGCAGCACAACAAGCCACGCAAGAAGACAGTGGTTTTAACTTCTCGCGTTATTAAGGAACCGATATGGCTGAAGAACAAAAAGCATTAGACCCAGAATTAACGCCAATCCGTATTCTTTCGCAAGCCTTTAGGGATGATGCGGCAGAAGACCATCGCCTTGCTGCGTCTAACCTGATCAACGAGAAAGCCAAACAAGACAAGATTGGCGATGCAACCACTGGAACCCAATGGGCGCCTTTGGTGTTTTCTATTCTTGGTCGCAACTACGAAGGTGCGTTAGAGGCGTGGAACGGTGGTCGTAAGACATATGCTGATGCCTTTGGCCCTGATGGTATGCGTTACAAGCAAGAGCGTAATGCCCGTGGTTCTACTGGTGTTCTTTTGGATGTTGACGGCAATCCACTTTCTCCTGAACAACTTAAAGACATCACCAAAAAAGGATGGGTTGTATCTAAAGAAGATATGACTGCTGGTGGCCTTGGTCAATTCCGTGCTACCAACGAAGGCATTCTTGGAATGCGTAAAGCGCCCTATGAGAAGGTTGTTGAAGCATATAAGAAAGCTTCAGAACAAGCCACTGCATCTTCAGGCATTGCTAATCAATGGTCTGAGATGGAAAAGATTGCGGCTCGTTCACGCAACAAAAAGACAGGCATGTCTTGGCTTGATATTTACAACAAGCTGCCACCTGAAGAACGTGCAAAACTAAGCGCTGCTGCAAGCGTACAGATTCAATCTGCTACAGGATCAAGCAAAGAAGCTGGCACATCGGCTGGTCTAAGCGGTGGCAATCAAGCTACAACCAGTACAGGTCAAGGTGCAGAAGCTTCTGGTGGATTAGGTGGAAGATCTCCTGCTGGTGGCGGTGGTCGTGGAGTTGCTCCAAACATTGGAGTGGGTATAAATGCATCCAATGCCTCTTCTGCCGCTGCACAAGTTGGTGCTACTACGGGAGCTACTGCTGGAACAAGTACATCAGCATCTTCTGGTGTAAACCAACAAGCCAACTTTAGAAACATTGTTGAAAGCATTTTCCAAGGAAAGATGGACGATGCTGAATTCACTGACTTCCAACGATTCATTCAATTGAATGATTCTTTAAATGCAATACAGGCTAAACGTGGTGGCGAAACTTTAGCACCCGGCTCCGAGAGCCTTGGTCAAATTGATCCATTGTTGTCTGGTCAAAAGAACACAGCAATCACTGCTTTCAAAGGTATGCAGAACGAAGCTTTGTTGTCTGAGTGGAATCACTTTCTTGCTGAGAAGCTGAACAACTCTGGTGCGCGTATGCCAAGCCAAGCTGAGTTGGCAAAACAGTTTGAAGATTCTGAAACATATAAAGCCATCAAGTATCGTTACGGTGCAAACATTTCACAAGTACGTGATGGCAAAGCTCATGAGCCAAAAGAAGGCGATGTGTCTGTTAACAACCGTAACCAATTGATCGTTTATCGTGACGGCAAATGGAGGGATAAGAAATGAGCAAAGAGTATTCCAATGAAGAGTTTGGCTTTGGCTCTTCTGCATATGGTGAACCTACTCCTCAAAAGCAAGAGGAAAAGATTGCCAAGTCTGCATCTACTCCTGCCAAGATTCAACGTGCTGCTGTAACCGCTGTAGCACCTGCTGTTGAGGCTGCATCTGCATCTGCACCAGAAGCTGTTGCTCCTCCCCTTCCTCCTTTGCCCACAGCTAGTGCTGGCGCTCCTCCTGCAGTTCAAAACCCTGTACAGACTGCTGATTTTTGGTCAAGCGCATTAAAGGGTGTTGGCATTCCTGTTGGTCTTGGTTTGGCTGCTGGTGCTGCTGGTGGTTTGTTGGCTAGAAGATCTGGTCGCGGTGGTAGCCCTGCTGGTAGCGTTGCCCCAACAGTTGATGAAGATTTGCGTCAATTACGCCTTGCACAAGAGCAAGCCAAGTTGGATGCAATCTACGAAAAGAACTATCGTCAACAGCAATTGCATGAAGCTAACCTAGCAAAGATGCAGCCTAAGCCATCTGCGGCTACTCCTACTGTGCAAGCTGGTATGCCATCTACAAGCCAGCAGTTTTCTGTTCAACAAACCCCTGTTGATTACAGCCTGACTCCTGCAAAAGCTTATGGTCAACAAAGCTTAAACGTGCCTACTGGCGCACCTAATGTTGCTGTTGCTCCCCCTGCTGAAATGGCTCCAACTGCTGTAGAACCAAAGCCAATGTCAGAGATTGAGCGACTTAGAGTTGAGAAAGCTCAGTTTGATTTAGAAGCAGCAAGAGCAAAAGAAGCCCGTGCTGCTGAATTACATGCCAATCGTTTGGCTGCTGACGCTAAACGTGCAGAAGCTTCTAATCAAAAAAGACAAGGCCAAGTCAAGTCAAACATTTCTGCACAAGATCAATCTATCCTTGCTGACAATGCTGAAGCAAAAGCCCGTGCTGCAGTGGTTGCTTCTGGTCAACCAAAGCCTCCTACAGCCTCTCCTATTGGTGGCACGGCTATGCCAATTCAAGGCGCAGCTACTCCACCTGCAGGTACACCACCTCCAAGGGCAGTTGCACCAGCAGTAGCAGCTCCAGAGATGGAAACTAAGCTAGGCGCTCCAACCGCTATAACTGGTTCAGGTATGCCAGCCTATCAAGGCGAAGGCGGCGACAAGGCCAAGATGCGTAAAGAGTTCAGCACTATTAAAGATGTGCCATCTGGTTACGTGTTTGTGCCAAACGGTCAGAACATGGACATTGTCCGTAATGCTGTTGGTCAAGAGCAATACACAGGCAAGTTAAAAGAGTCTGGTGGTTTGCCAACAAGTACCGAACAAGCTTACCAACAATCAAGAGACATCAACAAAGCTGCTGGTCGGCCTTCACGCGAAGAGGCCAAAGCAAAGGGATTGCCTCTTGGCGAAACAACTAAAGGCATTACCAAAGCTGTTGCTGGTAGCAAGACTGTACGTGTTGCAGGTGTTACTGGTGCATTGGTCCTTGCAAGTGACTTGGCTTTGGCTGCTGAAGAAGGCGTGTCTTCTGCCAAGAAAGGCGATACACAGATGGCCCGTGGCTATGCCACAGACATCATTGGCGCATTGACAGGCCCATTAGGCATGATTGCAAGCCAAACTTTTGGTACATCTCCAGAAGATCTAAGAGTTCTCCGCGCTGCCGATCAAGGCCGTAAAGTTGGTGCTGGTCGCGGCATCGCCCCTCCAGCCGCATATCAAAGATAAACCATGACTACTCACGAAGAAACAACAGCAGCCGTAGCCGCCAAATCAGCGGTTCCAGTAGGGGTGTCATTGGCTACCTTTATGGGCTATCAGGTAAGCGATCTGCTTGTCTGGTTGACCTTGATCTATACATTCTTGTTGATTGTTCACAAGTTGTATTTGATGTACAAAGACTTCCGCAAAAAGTGATGTGGACCCAATCAGTCTTCTTCTTATGGCACAAAGTGCAGTCGGTGCTATTCGGGCTGGCTGTCAAATGCTCTCTGAAGGGAAGGCTGAAATTGGAAAATTCAAGAAACAAGTTGAAGGCGGAATTGCGGACGCTAAAGCGATCTATGCAGAAGTCACTGGAATCTGGGGATGGATTAAAGGTCTATTGGGAGCGTCTAATAAGCCTGTTGGAAGCCCTAGTCCCAAGCCCACCTCCGAGCCAGCCAAACCATCCGAGAAAAAATCCAAAGCCAAGCGTGAACCAGAACCAGAGTTAACCTTTGAAGAGTTTCAAGCAAGGGCTGTACATGAGATTTGTGAGAACTTGAAGATTTACTTTGAGGCTATGCGCCAGCTCAAGGAACATTGTCGGGAACTTGAAGAAGAAGCTCTCACAACTGAGAAGGTTGCCGACAGTGCTATTGACCGTATCGAAATGGAATGGCAGATGAATCAGCTATCTGGACAATTGAAGCAGGTAATGATCTATGGCACTCCAGCAGAGTTGGGACTTGGCTCGATGTACAAGGAGTTCTTGGCTAAGTACGATGAAATCTTAGAGGAACAAGAGGTTGCGCGTGAGTTGAAGGCAAAGAGAGAACGGGACAACCGATGGCGACTAGAACACCGCAAAGAAATTCTGATCGCCAAGGTGACCTACGTGGTAGCGGCGGCGATGGGGTTTCTGCAACTGATTGGAATGTATTTCACTCTATGAGGGAATTTTGGTTTTGGGTTGCCATCGTTACGTTGCTTATCTTTTGCATAATGGCTTTGTCATTCTTAGCAATGCATACAAACAAGCAATTGAAAAAAGCTGAGGCCATTGTTCTACGACTTGAAGAAAAGGAAAGAAAGCGTGAAAAGATTAGCCGTGACCCTCCTGATCCTGACTAGCCTAGCGGCCTGTGAAGACCGTTATAGATATGCTTGTCAGAACCCAGATAACTTTGGATTGCCTGAGTGTCAAAAGCCTAGATGTCTGTTCACCCAGACCTGTCCTGAATATCTTGTAGCACCAGTATTGGAGAAGAAAATTGAACCAGCCCAATCCACCGCATCGTCTGAGCGTTGAGCAGATTGAAACCCTAGTCTGGGGTTTTGTGGTCATTGTTGTGACGCTAATCTTGGCGTTTATTGTTGTTGCTTTGCTGTACTCAGTTACTTTTGTAACTCAGCCAATCAAGTCAATGGCTCCAATTGACATGGCCTACACCAAGATGCTGAACGACATTGTTCTTTTGGTGGTTGGCGGTATTGGTGGTGTGATGAGCCGTAAAGGCATTCAAGCCGCTTCTCAGGCAATTGTTTCTAAAGGAGATACACCGCCCCCAAAGCCTAATGACCCATCAGGTGCGTTGCCTGTATGGGTCAATCCTGCATTAGACGAGTCTTGGGTTCCACCACCCCCACCTACAACACCAGCAGACTTTGTTGACCCTGCTTTGGAAGAGATTGCACATGAACGTGCAGCCGCTAAAGGGGAAGCATGATGCCTAATCCTTGGTTAATCATTGGTGTTATCTGTGTTGTGCTTGGTACATACAAGTACGGCACTTACTCTGGTTACAAAGAACGTGACCAAGAGATGCAAGCTGAGATTGCTAGGCTAAATGCACAATCACGCGCTAAAGAACAAAAGCTTGCAGAAGACCTAAATCAAACATCTTCACAATTGAAAGAGGCTAATGATGTTGTCACTCAAAAACAAAGTTCTCTTGATGCTGCCATTCGTGCTGGCAGGGTGCGCCTCCCCGCCCCAAGTTGCCCACAAGGGAGTGCAAGTGCCACCCCTACCAGCGGAAATAACCAAGCAGGAAGCGAATCTGACATCGAGACTCTCCGACTTATTGCTGAAATCGCCGCAGAAGGCGACAGAGCCATCAACAAGCTCAACGCCTGTATCACAGCCTACGAGCAAGTAAGGAGCCAAGTAAATGACAGTAACCGCTGAACAGCTAACCAAGCTTCATATCAACCCTGCCTTGGCAGAGCCGTTGAACGAAACCTTTGCCAAGTTCAACATCAACTCTGTCAGACAGCAAGCAGCCTTTCTTGGTCAGTGTGGTCATGAGTGTGGCAACTTCAAAGTGTTTGAAGAGAACCTGAACTACCGCGCTGAAACCTTGATGAAACTGTGGCCTAAGCGGTTTCCTACTCTTGAGTTTGCTAAACAGTACGAAAAAAATCCGCGCAAAATTGCCAACAGCGTTTACGCCTCACGTATGGGAAACAGGGACGAAGCTTCAGGGGATGGGTATCGTTTTCGAGGCAGGGGGGCTATCCAATTAACTGGGCATAGCGGTTATTTCCATGCTGGCAAAGCCTGTGGTGTTGACTTTGTGATGGAGCCTGAGCTTGTTGCTACGCCTAAGTACGCTCTGATGACTGCTGGGTGGTTCTGGTCCACCCACGGGTGCAACCCATTGGCTGAGAATGCTGATTGGGTGGGCCTTACCAAGAAGATCAACGGTGGCACTATTGGCCTTCAAGATCGTATAAAGCACACCCAAGAGGCTATTGCAGTCCTAAGCTAAGGGAATGGCCCTCATTACCCCTTGAGGCTTGCCAGAACGGCCTACACGGCTCCCAATTACTTCGATCAACCTCTTCCTCTTCAAAGCCGAATAACGAGCTGTAATGCTGCTGTACGGAAAGAAGGGGAACAGGGCAACGATGTCATCAGATATACAGCCATCGTCACCAAAAGATGCTATGGCCTCATAGACCATGATCTCTCTGGTGGCTGAGTCAATCTGGTTGGCTGCAATGTGTGATGTCTGGGGGTCTTCAGTGCGTACAAGCTTATGAGCTGGTGTGCCAAAGATGCTGTTGAATGTATCTTTTAGTGACATATCAATCCTTTATTTAGTACCAGCACGGCTGTATATCAAGAACTCTTTGGGCTTGAGCATTTCTTGCTTCTTAGCTAACCAAGGGATAGTGCCAAACGAGTCGTTCTTACGTTTCTCACGGCTTTGTGAGATCGATGCGGGTGTTTGTGTTACTTTCTTTTGGGAATCATTGGCACGTTCAATTGCCATGTACTCTTTCCATTGGAAGGCATTCACGATCTTATT
>Ga0247723_1001500_pt1 | contig 13580 bp, 17 predicted proteins | sample MSEWelMarce5H_FC_FD_189079 | JGI IMG/M metagenome (GOLD analysis project Ga0247723, IMG submission 189079) | Subsurface sediment microbial communities from gas well in West Virginia, United States - MSEEL Well Study Marcellus 5H_FC | ecosystem: Environmental > Terrestrial > Deep subsurface >...
TTCACGCTTTGAGACAGAGATTCGTTTAACCGATCTTGCATGGTTGGCTTGGCATAGTGAGACTCGCACACGCAAGACCAGTTTGAAGTTTGATCCTGATTGGATTAACACGGTCACTACGGTTGAAATCCGTGAGGAAGTTGAAGCCCCAAAAGCCGACTAGGTGACGATTCTGCACACTGGATCGTTGCCTATTTAGCGTGCGAGACAGGTATCGCACCAACAGCCTTGTTAGATGAAGGCGATGTGATGCTTCAAGCAATGCTCGACTATCTGACCAAGAAGGCTGAACGGGCTAATCGCAGGCGGTAGTAGTATCGGCATACTATGGGCATGAAAATTGAAGTTTATGGTGTGCGTGAAACGCTTGCAGAGTTGCGCAAATATGAGCGCACCGCATACAACACCATTGAACAGGATTTGAAGTTGTCAGCCAAGCCTGCAGCCGATGCTGTAGGGCGTGAGTTCCCTGTTGAACCGTTAGCAAATTGGCACACTTCTGGTGGGCGTAAAGGCAAAGCAAGGCTTCCTGAATACAACGGTGCTAAGGCGAAAAACAAAGTCCGTGTTGCCGTATCAACCAAGAAGCCAACTGGTATCGGACAGCATGGTCTGATCCGTTTACAACAGTCTGACGCTGGTGGTCAGGTGTATGACACTGCTGGATCGGTTACTGGCGGTGGGCGTGGTGCTGGCGCTACCGCAGGACAGAAGTTTGTTGCGAACCTTGATAAACATTTGAAGGTCAAGACTCGAGAGGGCAGATATCGTTCCCGTGTAATGTATCCAGCAACTGAAAAACATTTGCCACTAATTGAAAAAGCAGTTGAGGCTTCAATTCGCAAGATTGATGGCGATGTGCAGAAGCGATTGAACGGATAACCCATATGGCAGTTGGCGTAAACATAGTAAGCACCTTTGACAGCAAGGGAATTTCACGGGCAATAAAGGACTTTCAGAAAATCGAGGGCGCAGGAAATAAGGCAACCTTCGGTCTGCGTACCTTTGACAAGGGAATGACCAACACGCTTAAGACTGTTGGTAAACTTGCTGCTGGTGTCGCTGTCGCTGCAGGTGCTATTGGCTTCAAGTTGGCTTCGGCTGCTTACGAGTCACAGAAGGTGATGGCGCAGACGGAAGCAATCATCAAGGCTACTGGTGGGGCTGCTGGTATAACCGCAGGTCAGGTCAGCAAATTATCTGAAACCCTTTCTATGCAGATCGGTGTGGATGATGAGTTGATCCAGACTTCGGCAAACTTGTTGCTCACTTTTAAGCAGATACAGAATCAGGTTGGTGAGAACAACAACATCTTTGATCGTGCGGTTATTGCAGCACAGGACTTGGGGAGTGTGTTCGGTTCTGCTGACGCTGCAGCCCTGCAACTTGGCAAGGCTTTAAGCAACCCTGTGAAGGGTATTACAGCCCTCACCCGTTCAGGTATCAACTTCACAGACCAACAGAAAGAGCAGATCAAGACGCTTGTTGCTTCTGGGGATGTCTTGGGTGCGCAGAAAATCATTCTTGCTGAAATTGAAGCGCAGGTTGGTGGAACGGCTGCTGCAACAGCGACTGGTTTTGATCGCATGAGAATCGCTATTGGGAATGTGGCTGAGGAGTTTGGTGCAATTCTGATTCCATATATCGAGAAGTTTGCCAACTATGTCGTTCAGAAGGTTGTGCCATACCTGAGCAATCTTGCTGATGTGATTGGTGAAAAGGGGCTAGGTGCTGGTCTAAAGATATTGGCAGATGACTTGCTTACAGCGACAACCAATATGGGAACATTCGGGAATGTTGTGCTCGGTTTGACTGCAGCATTCGTTGCTTTGCGTTTAATCTCTATGGCAGCAACCATATCCATGACTCTTTTTAATGTTGCTTTATTTTCTAACCCGATTGGAATAGTCGTTGCAGCAGTAATTGCTCTAGGGGTTGCACTCGTTGCGCTTTACTTTAAGTTTGAGATCGTGCGAAAGGTGATCAACACGATTGCTCTGGTATTGAAAACTGCCTTCATGAATGTGATTGAGGCTGTATACAATGCTTTCGCAGTTCTTTACAACGGTATTGCTCAAGGCATTAACTTGCTTATCAAAGGTGCAAACCTATTCGGTGCGAACATCCCTGAAATTGAAATGCTCGGATATAAAGCATTTACAGTAATTGGAAACGCTGCTGAAACTGCTGGAAAGAAAATCGGTGCAAGCAAGAAATCGATAGACACTTACGGCTCACGCCTAGATGCTTTGGCTGCCAGTTTCAAGGGTGCAACTGGCGGTGGTGGCGGTGGTGGTTTTGGTGGTGGTATGGCAAAGGCTGTGGAAACTGCACAACAGAAATTGCAGAAATATATTGATGCGTTGAAGGGGATGAGTTCGGCACAGAAGGCTGCCCGTGATGCAGACAAGTCTTTGATGAAGTCACGCACCAGTTTGGCTGAGGCAACCACGAAACTGACTGATGCGCAAGCGTATTTCAATCAGGTTGTTGCTGGTTATGGTGCGAACAGTAAGCAGGCGAAGGATCGACAGTTGGCTTTGCGCAAGGCGCAGGGGGCTGTTGAGCGTGCTGGTTACGATGTTGAGAGTTCAGTGTTTGCTGTTACTAAGGCTGAACAAGAGTTGGCTGCAGTTCGTCTTGATCCTGAATCGTCTGCGCAGGCTATTCGTGAATCTGAGATTGCTTTGGCTGAAGCAAAACTGGCTGTTAAGGATGCAACTGAATCGCAGGTTGAGGCAACGGATGCGCTCACCGAAGCAGAGACATTGTTGGATGAAACTATTAAGGGTGCGAAGGAAGGCAGTGATGCTTACACGGAAGCACTTGACAAACTCAATGACGCTAAGAAGGCACAGGTTGATGCTACTGATGCGGTGACGGAAGCGTTGGAGCGCCAGACTCAAGCGGTTGACAAGTTGCGTGAGGCTGAGGAGAAAGCACAAGAAGCACGAACAGGTGTCAAGGCTGGTGCTGCTACGGCTGCAGAAGCAGAAGTTGGTGTTGCACCACCACCTGTAGCAACGGCTGGTGGCTTTGGTTCGTTTATGGAAGCGGTGCGTGGCATACATCCAAATTCATCTGCATTGAAATCAAGCACTCCTGTTACGGATGCTCGCAAGCAGTTCCCAAAACTTTATGCCGAATACAAGGCTAAGGGTCTGGCTATGGCACAGGGTGGAATCGTTACAAAGCCAACACAACTGCTCGCAGGTGAGGCAGGTGCGGAAGCAATTATTCCACTAGATAAGTTGCAGTCAGGTATGACTATCAATGTCACAATCAATGCTGGCATGGGTACTGATCCAGCGAAACTTGGTGATGAAATCGTTGATGTGCTGACTCGATACCAACGCAGGAATGGTGCGCTACCACTGAAGGTCGCTTGATATGACAACAACAATGGCATGGGGTGAACAGATCACTGTTCTCATGGAGTTAGGTTTTGAAGTCAATGTTTTCACTTTGGACTCTGCTGAGGATGGTGTATTAGATACTGACTATTTGGGTGGAACTCTGGTCGGTGATGATGTTTCGCAGTATGCGCAAGAGGTTTCTATTTCACGGGGTCGCTCCGACCAGTTGCAGAACTTTAACGCTGGTACTTGCAGTGTTCGTTTGTTGAACCGTGATCGCAGGTTTGACCCAATCAACGAGGATTCACCTTATTGGAACAGTGTCACAGGGAAATCTGGTGTTACTCCACGCAGAAAAGTAACGATTCTCTCTGGTGGTGTCAAACTGTTCACAGGGCGTATCACAGACATAGATGTTTCCTATGAGCCGAACAGACCGAATGCAACCAGTGAAAATAGTTATGTGACTATCACAGCGTCAGATGACTTTGTGTTGTTGGCAAACACTTTTACTGAGGATGCGATTACACCTAGCGAGGAGTTGTCTGGTACACGGGTTTCAGCAATTCTTGATTTGCCTGAAGTGAACTATCCTGCGACACGCAACATTGATGACGGAACAGCAACATTGGGTGGTGGAGCAACATTCTTGATAGATGCCAACAGCAATGTTCTTACCTATTTGCAACAAGTCGCTGCATCAGAACAAGGATTCTTTTATGTGGCTGCTAATGGTGATCTAACTTTTACTGACAGAATCACAGCCTCATTCGTTACGCCTAGCGCATACTTCTCTGACGCTGGAACAAACATTCCTTACACCAGCCTGTCTGTTATGTACGGTCAAGAGTTGCTGTACAACAAGATTGTATGCAGTAATCAAGGTGGCACAGAACAGGTTGCGAATGATTTAACTTCGCAAGCAAACTATGGTGTATCGACTTTGAACTTGTCTGGTCTGTTTCTTTCTACTGATGCTGCAGCGTTGGCGTTGGCAGAGGATTTGTTGAGCAATTACAAAGAACCTGAATATAGGTTTGACAAATTGCAGACCATATATAACCCTTTAGGCAGTACCGATCAGCAAACCCTAACGGCTTTAGATGTTGCTGATATCGTCAGCATCACACGCTCATATCCAACGGGCACACCAGCATCAGTGACCAAGAACTACAGCATCGAAAACATACGCCACATCATTACCCCTTCAGATCACAGGGTTGAATACGGTCTGGCTGTGGCTGATCTGGTGTATGCCCTGATACTTGATGATGCAGTATTTGGTACGCTCTCAACCACAAACGCACTCGCATAGAGTGTTACACTAGGAGGCACTATGGCAGGCGCAGGCGCAAAACTCTTTGTTAGTGGTGATGTTCTCACTGCAGCACAAGTCAATACTTACCTAATGGATCAGGCTGTTATGCGCTTCGCTAATGAGGCTGCAAGAACAGCAGCCTTTGGTGGTGCAGGAGAACCAGTTTTGGCTTCAGGCATGGTTTCATATTTGATTGATATTGCAAGCGTTCAGGTTTACAACGGTTCAGCATGGGTCGCTATTGGTGCTGGTGCTGATATTCTACAAGTACAAGTTTTCAGTTAAGGAGTAAGCGTGGCAACATTTACAAAGAACAAACTTTCTGGTTCAACTGATGGTTTGGGAATCAAAGTTACTGGCACTTCTACTGCTGCAACCGTGACGGTTCATACTGCTGTTGCTGGTACGACTGCTGGCGTGTTTGATGAGATTTGGATTTACGCAAACAACACTTCATCCAGTGCAGTGAAACTTACTTTGGAGTGGGGTACTGCTACGGCTGCTGATGGCAACATTGAACTGACTATTGCTGCTGAGGCAGGTTTAGTTCTTGTTGTTGCTGGTTTGATTTTGCAGAACGCAAAAGTTGTTAAGGCGTTTGCTGGTACTGCAGATGTTTTGTTGCTCACTGGTTTCGTCAATAGCATTACCGCATAGGCGGTAGTTTGTGACGCTTAGATGGGATACACGCAATAGGGCTGGTCAGTACACAAAGAACTGGATCAACCCTTCCATAACTATTGAATATCTGATTATCGCTGGTGGTGGTTCAGGCGGCGTTGGTGGTGGCGGTGCAGGCGGTTTCAGAAACTCTGTTATTGGAGAAACCACTGGTGGTGGCGGTAGTGCTGAACTTATTTCAGCAATTAGTGTTGGTGCTGGCACATACACAGTTGTCGTTGGTGCTGGTGGTACTGGTGTTCTTGATGGTAGAGGAACAAGCGGTTCTGATTCATCTTTTGTTTCTGTTACTTCAACTGGTGGCGGTGCTGGTGGATACTTTTCGGGAACTGATGACGGTTTAACTGGTGGTTCTGGTGGTGGTGGCGGTCACCAAGCAGGTGACGGTGGTACTGCATCTTCACCTACACAGGGTAAAAACGGTGGAACTACTACTGGTGCAAGTTTGGGTGCTTCTGGTGGTGGCGGTGCTTCTGCTGTGGGCGCAAGCGCAAATGCTTCTGTTGAAGGTGTTGCAGGTGGTGCAGGAATGGCATCATCTATTACAGGTTCATCTGTCACTAGGGCTGGTGGTGGTGGCGGTGGTGGGCGTTTCGCAACCAGTTCTGGTGGTGCTGGTGGTGGAGGTAATGGTGGTTCTGAAGGAACAGCACCACAGGCTGGGACAGCAAACACTGGTGGTGGTGGCGGTGGGCGCAACTATCAAAATAGTGCTACTGGTGGCAACGGTGGTTCGGGTGTAGTGATTTTCCGTTACCTAACAACAGACGCATCTTCTGCAGGTATCTCGGTTAGCGGTGGAACTGTAACTACTTCGGGTGGGTACACGATTCATTCGTTTACTTCGACTGGTTCAACGACTGTGACGGTGGGATAATGCGTGGCGGTAGAACAAAAGTCAGTCAGTATGTTGGCGCAAATAACAAAGCAAACTTGTTATCTGGTGGTGTTGAATCGTATGTTCAAGTTGGTGGGGTGCTATACAAGATTCTAACTTTTACATCAACAGGAACTTTGAGCGTCACCACTTTGGGTGCTGTGAACGCAGAGTATTTGGTTGTTGCTGGTGGTGGTGGTGGTGAAGCAGGTGGTGCTGGTGCTGGTGGATATCGCACTGGAACTTTGTCTTTACTTAGTGGAACATCTCACACGGTAACTGTTGGTGCTGGTGGTGCGGGTGGTATAAGTAATACAAATGGTTCTAATTCTGTTTTTGGTTCTATTACTTCTGCTGGTGGTGGCGCAGGTGGCGCAAACGGTACGGATGGTGACGCTGGTGGTTCTGGAGGTGGTGCAGGTTATTCAGGTGGTGGAACAAGAAATGGTGGTGCAGGAAACACACCTTCCACAACTCCAAGTCAAGGAAATAATGGTGGCAGCAATGCTGGGCAAACTGGTTCACCATATCCCGCTGGTGGCGGTGGTGGTGCTGGTGCTGTTGGTGCTAATGCTGCTAACTCAAGTACGGCTGGTGCAGGTGGTGCTGGTACTGCTTCATCAATAACAGGTTCATCTGTGACCCGTGCTGGCGGTGGCGGTGGTGGAGTTTATGCTGCTGGAACTGGCGGTGCTGGTGGTTCTGGTGGTGGCGGTGCTGGTGGTGCTGCTTCTGGTAATGGTGTTGCTGGAACAGCAAACACTGGTGGTGGTGGCGGTGGTGCTGGTGAAACTGGCACTGGAGGCAACGGTGGTTCAGGCATAGTAATAATCAGATACCCAATAGGATAAATAACATGGCACATTTTGCAGAAATAGATTCAAACAACACAGTTCTAAGAGTGATCGTGGTCGCTGATGAACATGAAGCCAACGGTGCTGAGTGGTGCAGTGATTTGCTTGGTGGAACATGGGTTCAAACCAGTTACAACCACAACATTCGCAAACAATACGCAGGTGTTGGTTTTGCTTATGATGCTGATGCTGATGTGTTTGTTGCGCCACAACCGTTTCCTTCTTGGTCTTTAGATAGCAACCATGACTGGCAAGCACCTACTCCTAAGCCTGAAGGCGATTGGATGTGGGATGAAAGCGAACTGTCATGGGTAGAAGTTCCCGTTGGCTGATCTTTCTCCCTGTAGCAATCTTTGCTCTGTTCGCACCACAACCTGCACAGGCATCACAAACAGGGCTGCTAGTTCGTGGTTATCAGATCACGGAGATACCACCAACTAAATCTGATCTTGCTTACCCTTTGTGCGGTAGCAGTGTTGAACCGTTTATTAATGCGACATGGGATTATGAGCAGAACTTGTTTGGTGATTGCGGTTGGGATTCGTTTATGTTGCACTACACGGGCTATCTGCAAATCCCTGAACATGACACCATTGAGTTTTGGATTGCGTCAGATGACGGTGGCACAGTCAAGATAGGAACAGAGGAGTTTGGTGTTTGGCAAGATCAGGGATGCAGCGCAACCGAGACAGGGCTGATTGATATTGCTGCTGGAACACAACCTTTAGATGCGTGGTTTTACGAGAACGGCGGTGGAACCTGCTTCATGCTCGCATGGAACATTGACAACACAGGGTGGGCGATTGTGCAACCAGAGTTCTTTACTTCTGAACCGTTGGTTCCTGCGACAACTTCCACGCTCGAGACAACAACAACAGAAGCAAGTACCACGACAACGGTGATGCCAACAAGCACCACAACAACATCTATTTACCTGCCAACCACAACGGCAGCACCACAAACAACATCAACAGTCCCAGAAACAACCTCATCTATTCAGTCCATTCCTCTACCTGTTGAAACAGTCGTGGTAACCACTTCAGAACCAGCCACAACAACCACGCAAGAACCCCTACCAGAAACAACGCTGACCACATACCCACAGGCTACAAGTCCGACAATCCCTGCCACTACAACACTCTTATTGCCCCCTGTGAGCCTTCCTAACGCCCCAGAAACCACCCTCCCTACCTATACACCCCCCGAAACTGGGGAGCCTTTGACGCAGGCAGAGTTCGTGGAAGCCCTAACAGCCTTGTCGGAAGCAACGCCAGATGAGGTGACACAAATTGTGGACACAATCCTTGCTAGTGAGGTCACATCTGATCAAGCAGAACAGTTGGTGGCAGCCGTAGAAGTTCTGTCTGCGATTACAGGCGAGCAGGCACAAGAGTTGTTTCAAGCAATCGAGCCAGCACAACTATCGGAATCAATGGCAGCCGTTATTTCTGATGCGATGAACGATCCTGCTGTGTCAGATGAAGTGAAAGAAGCCTTTGAGGAAACACTAAATATTTTCAGTAACGATGGTTTCGCAACCTATGTTCCGCTTGGCTCGAGTGTGAATGTTGCTGTGAGGCGCACGATTATTGCAGGCACTACAATTCTGGTTGCTCTACCGTCACCTGCACCTGCGAGGCGTAAATGAAACGACTACTTGATTATTTGATTGAGAACGCTTGGGTGTGGGCTGGAACAGGTTTAGTTCTGCTCACCCTCTCGGGGAGCACTCTCAACCAAGCCTTGTGGATAACTTGTCTGACGGTGCTAGTACACTTTCTGGCAACGATGCTAAAGAAAGGCGATCCCGAATGAAAAAAACTCAAGATGTCGCAGGAAGAATTGTTGCGTTGTTTCTTACTAATGCGCTGGGTGTAATTACAGGTGCGTCTGTTATTGCTCCAGAGTTGGAGATTTGGAAGGCTGCTGCACTTGCTGGTGCTGTTTCGGTGTTCAAGGTTGTCGAGTCTCTTGCCCGTGCAAGCGTGGATGGCAAACTCACTGCTGATGAAATTGATGCAGCGTTTGGTGCGACACCTGCAAAGATCGCAGCCAAGAAGGTTGCTAAGAAGGCTGCTAAATGAAACGCCCATATACGGGCAACAAAGATGGTGCTGCAGCAGGTGAGCATCCACAGTTGTCTGCGTTGATGAAAGAGTTGTTCAAGGCTTACAGTCCTGCGCTTTGGAATAATGGCAGTTGGGGTGTTCGCAATATGCGTGGCAAAGAGTCACTTTCGGTTCATGCAACGGGTCGGGCAGCCGACATCTCATGGAGAAACATGGGTGATGGAAAGCGTGGAGTTGCTAAGGGTGGGCGCAAGTATGCGACAGAAGCAATGGAATATTTGATCAAGAACGCTGATTCTTTAGGCATTGAAATGATTATTGACTATTTCCCTGCACCACACGGCAGAGCAGCCAAATGTGATCGTGATATGGCTTGGCTCAAATATGACAAAGACACGGTGCACGGAGCACCTTCGGGGGACTGGTTCCATGTGGAAGTTGATGGCAAGAAATCATCTGAACAGATCAAGGCTGTATTTGCACAGAATCCTCCAGCGAAGGTGATTGTTGGTGCATAAATGGATGCCAGTTCTGCTGCCATAGTTGTTGCTTGTATCACAACGCTTGGTGGCATTGTTGTTGGTTTCATGCAATCATTTAAGAAGGAGACAAAGGCTGCCAGATTAGAGAACCGTGAGGATCATGCTGTTGTGCAGATGCAACTAAAGATGATCTACAAGGGTCTCAATAAGGTTGATAACAAGTTAGAGAAACATATTCAAGATCACAGAGAAGGTGACTATGGGAAAACTGCTCAAGCAGATCGAGGCAACGCCAGTTAATACTGGTGGGAAACAATCAACAGTTGATTTGGCGATTCAATCAATGCAGGGTGAGGACAGGGCGGACTTGGTGTGCGCTTTGCGAAATTCAACGATTGCACCAACGGTTATTTCACAAGTATTAAAAGATAACGGTTATGAGGTCAGCCGTAACGCAATCCAGCGTTGGCGAAGCAGAGAAGGTATCTGATGAGTTTGGGTGATCAAATCAACAAGGCTGCGATGCAGGCAGAAGCAGAAACCGACAGCAAGGCTTGGGCGCAGATCGGTTTAGACGGTGGAGAATTATCTACTGGTGCGATGCCGACAGAACTGACAGGTGACTGGAACTCTGTGCTGCGCTCTTTTGGTCTTGACCCGAATGTATTTGAAGTTGTTGATGACACGGTGCGAATGTCTAAGTGGCAGTCCTCTAAGCGTTTAGAGAACGGTGATCGAGACTTGATTTGGCTGTACTCGTACAAGGCAAGGTTCAGGCGCAAGTCTTTAACGGTGTTGCCTGAGAGCGAAATTGATGAGATTAGAAAGTATGTCTCTAAATGGAAGCCGACACCTAAAGTTTTTTCAGAGTCTGATGGGCTGCCTTCCACCCTTGTTGTTTGTTGGGCTGACCAGCAGATAGGTAAGTCTGCTGGCGGTGGTGTTGATGCAACGGTTCAGCGCATATTGGATAGTTTTGATGCAACGGTTAATCGGGTGAAGGAGTTGCGGAAGTGTGGTCGGAATATCGAGCGCATAGCAATCGTGAACATGGGTGATCCTGTTGAGGGTTGTGATGGGAACTATGCGAGCCAGTTGTTTACTGTTGAGTTGACGCAACGCCAGCAGTTGTTGTTGGCTTTGGATTTGTGGGCGCAGGGTGTTCGGCGTTTGAGTTCGCTTGCCAATGAGTCGGAGTTCATTTCGGTTTTATGTAATCACGGTGAGTGGATGCGTAGGGGTGGAAAAAGCGTGACTACGGATTCCGATAACGCAGGTGGCTTTCTGACTGATGCTTTGCAGCGCATACTGGCTGGCAGACCTGAAGTAGAGAATATGAAATGGGTGATACCCCATGACGAGATGGTGACAACATCGATCCTGTCTGGCGTGAAGGTTGCTTTCACTCACGGACACAAGATCAGTGGCAAGGAAGTCGAGTGGCTGCGTGGGCAGTCCATCCGTGTGTTGCGTGAGGAAGGGCGTGAACCTGATATTTGGGTTACAGCGCACAAGCATCACTTGCAGGTGCAGGATTTCGGGGCTTGGTATCGTTTCCAATGCCCATCAAACGATGGTGGTTCTAAGTGGTACACCGATATGACAGGCAACTGGAGCACGGCTGGAACACTTACTTTTCTAGTCGGCAAACATGACCCTAAAGGCTGGTCGGATATGGCGGTGTTGTGATGGCAACCTTTGTTGAGATCGTTTGGCATGATGCGCACGCCGATACGAATACTTGGATTGAGAAAGATGAAATTGACACCAACCCGTGTGTGGTTGTGTCGTGTGGGATTTTGCTGCCTGATGCCAAAGCGGATCACATTGTGCTTTCGCAGTCACTGAATAGTTATGACCAGTATGACTGTGTTCTTTCTGTTCCTGTTGCGATGGTGCAGTCGATGCGTGTTTTGGGCAGTGGACTGGATGCGAACGAACATCTAGGGTAAGTCTGCCTTGAGTGTTCTCCTTCTCCGCTCAAGGCTTGGTTGAGCAGCCCTGCCCCCTAGTACGGGGTGGGGTTGTTCCCAAAGTCCCCCAATTCATGCTCAGAGGCTCCCTGTGCCCCTGTGTGCGCCCGAAACCGCCCTAATTCCCCATTCCTGCCTAATCGCCCCATACCCCCCTATTAGGGCAGAAATTGGGTGTTTGCTTTGCACCGCAGGATTCCCTATATTTGTGGCACGGGGAAATACCCCACGCTCAAGAGGAGGGCACATGCAAGTAGTAACGGAAACATTCTGGTCTGACCTAAATGGTCGGATCGTCTGCGAAAAGCACATCGGTTGCGAAGCAACCAGCAGGTTAGAAAAGCGCAAAACCGCCAAAACAATCACAACATCAATGACCAAGTGGTTCAAAATGACCGAAGCAGAAGCAACCGAGTTCTCCGAACTCGTAGGTCTTGACCACAGCATTTGCGAATCATGCAGGTACAGCGCATGAGCACCTATACCGATATTCACGGCAACATCGTTTGCTCAATCCATATGGATGCAAGCGTTATGAACCGCCACGATGAATGCAATGAGTGCCTAGACGATGCTCATGAAGCAGAAATACTTTCACGCTGATGGATGTGATGAAACTCACCAAAGTTAGAGCAGGTTCATACCATCATGGAAACTGGTGCACGATGCGTGTAGATACTGGGTCTTGGATTGTTTGGAATCTGCAAACACAAACTACAACTGCAAGAGAGTGCCCACGCACTCGTTGGTTCGTAAGTTTCGCTGATGCGAAAAAGTATCTTGCTGGAGTTGAGTGATGCCAAAAGGGAATGAACAGCGTTGGGTGTGCGTTGAGTGCGGTAACTCCATCACCACCTTTGTGAAGGTCAGCGAGTCTCCAGTATGCAGCAAACATCTGAAACCTGTGCGCATGGCAGAGGCATACAAGATCAAGTGGGGCGAGCAGAAGTGAAACCAACATTCGGTTCTTTGTTTGCTGGCGTTGGTGGTTTTGATATGGGCATGGAGCAGGCAGGTTGGGAATGCAAGTTTCAGGTTGAGTGGGATAAGCACTGTCGTAGCGTGCTGGATCGACACTGGTCGGATGTAGAGAAGTGGAGCGATATCCGAAATGTCAACGGGCGTTTTCTTCCACCAGTTGATTGCATTATCTTCGGCAGCCCATGTCAAGATTTATCTGTTGGTGGCAAGCGTGCAGGTTTAGAAGGCGAGCGTTCAGGTTTATTTCACGAAGCAATGAGAATCATCAAGGAGATGCGAGATGCAACAGGAGGAGTTTTTCCCCGATATTCAATATGGGAAAATGTCAAGGGAGCATTGTCAAGCAATAAAGGAAGGGATTTCGGAACAGCACTCAATGCAATGGTTGAATGTGGGGCAGTTCAACTTGAATGGGGAGTCTTGGATGCGAAATGGTTTGGAGTCCCCCAAAGACGCAAGCGAATCTTTGTTATCGGAATCTACGATCCTGCAGCCGCTAGAAAAAGTGGATCGGAAATATTATCTGTCGCAAGAAATGTGCAGTGGGATTCTGCGCAGGGCGAGCAGGCACGGAAAGAAACTGCCAGCGATACTCCACGAAGTTTTATCAAAGTTGTCAGGAGTGGAAAACGCTTAGACGATGGTTCGCTTCCTGCAGAGGTATGGCGTGAGGCAGAGACAGTGCCAACCTTGACGCAATTTGAATCAAGCGAAGCATTCGCCCACACGATTTTATTTCACAACTCGTACCGTGATGGCGTGCGATTGTTGGGTGAGCAAAGCATGACGCTTTCAGCAATCATGGGAACTGGCGGTGGCAACACGCCGATGCTCGCCAACGCTGAAGTAGTGCGAAGGCTCACACCTTTGGAATGCGAAAGGTTGATGGGATTCCCCGATGACCACACTCGTTGGACTGCCGAAGGCAAGGAACAGACCGATGGGCATCGATACAAGCAATGTGGGAACGCTGTGGTTACCCCTGTGGC
>Ga0247723_1001502_pt1 | contig 13570 bp, 21 predicted proteins | sample MSEWelMarce5H_FC_FD_189079 | JGI IMG/M metagenome (GOLD analysis project Ga0247723, IMG submission 189079) | Subsurface sediment microbial communities from gas well in West Virginia, United States - MSEEL Well Study Marcellus 5H_FC | ecosystem: Environmental > Terrestrial > Deep subsurface >...
CTGTAGGAGGTATTGTGATTACCATCCACATCTAGAGGTCCAATGTGATTGTGATAGAATTTAACTTGCACATCCATGAAAAGCCTCAAATACAATAGATACAAATAGTTGAGGAATTATGATATATTCTAAGCTGGTACATGAGCTAAATGCCTGAAATTCAATAGTAGTAGTAGTAGTAGTAATGACCATTTACAAATTATTTTTTATACTATACACAGCCTCTAGTCTAATTAATTGCAAGAGCGAATCACTATTCTAGAATTATATTATTCGAGCGTTCAATTCCTTCAATTTGGAGATGTAATTGTCAGTTTCACCAAGAAGATCGTAATATATTTTCTCAGATTTGAGACGATCTCTCTCCTTCTTAAGATCCGCCTGTGTCTGTAGAAAAACTTCATAATTCCGAGCCAATGCTTCCTTTGCCAACTGCTTTCTACCTACTTCCTCTCTCTTAGCCAAACTCTTCGCTGCCTTCTCTTCGTCCTTAATTATGATATATTCTAAGCTGGTACATGAGCTAAATGCCTGAAATTCAATAGATGTAACTCCTTCCCACTTCCCAAAGAAAGAAGACAAAAGCCGTTTACTGTGTGTAGGTTAGAAATCACAATACATAGTGGGATGGATAAATTAATGGATGAAGTGGAAGAGGCGGGAGGGAGTGTCAAGAGAGGTCTCTTCGAGGTGTCGAACTTCAAAGGAAGTCACAGAGGCATAGTTTCAAGTGTAACGTTGGAGAAAGGGAGTGAGTTGTGTAAAGTACCATTCGTGAAGTGTTTCTCCAGTTGGAAGGGACGACATGACGGAGTTATTGGCAAGTATATTAATAGCTTGGACTCGATTACAGATGTGGATGCACTTGCTATTCTCCTTATGTACTCGAGGGTTAACATAGATACATGTGAACTAAGGTGGGAGAGTACAGAGTGAGGTTTGAAGACATGTAACTGATGTAACTGTAGAGAGCACGTGAAACTATTCCCCGATATAGGATGTGGTCCTGCTGCATACTACCACTTGTTATTCTGGGAGGATGAAGAGTTAGATTTCCTTCAAGGCACCAAGGCTTACAATGTTGCATATGATGCGAGAGACACTGTTAGAGGTAACTATATAAGACTGTTACGAGACGTGTTCCTTGAACACCCGGATGTATTCCCTATGTACGACTACACACTTAGACTCTACCAGTGGGCTATCGGTAAGTACCCTCCATATATCCAACAGCACTTTATTATAAACATAACACACATTAGCAACTATTTGGTCTCGTGGAATGACTTTTACCTTGAGTACTGGGGAGGTGATATGCCTTATAGTTCCGATATGTGATATGTTCAACCATGATCCATCTGCCTCCGTTAGTCACTATCTCGCAATAGACTGCAATATGAGTGAGGAGGAGGGACGGTACTCAAAGGCTCATGTTGGGATGTTGAACACTCTTGCCGTAGAGACAGGCAATGAGATATTCATTAGTTATGGCAACCATCACGACAACAGCAATCTATTACATCACTACGGTATGGCGTTGGAGAATAATCCGGCAGAATTCGTGGAGGTGTGGTTTGAAGTTGAAAGTGTTGAAAAGAGGCGGGTACTAAGTGATGTTGGAATCGAAGCTAATCAGAGACCTTTTAAACTAACGATGTCTGATCCTTTACCAGCGGATTTAGTTCGCTGTATATCAGTACTCGCTGCCTGTGATATGGAGGAGAATGATTTAGAGTTGTTGCTGGCTGGAAGTAAGGATGTTGTGAGTGGTGAACATAGATTAGCTATGCGTGAATTGTTGATGAATAAACTTGAAGACATTATGAATGAATATCCTGATAACTTAGCTGGCAGTGTGGAAGAGTTGGAGACGGAGAAGTCATTTGGCTCATATTCGCTTTTTAATGCTGACTCCGAGAGGTATAAGTATATTATGGCGCTTATAACCCGTGTGGGGGAGTTGGAAATACTGGAAAAAGCCCGAAGCCTGGTAGAAGAGATGATGTAGGTAATTTTATAGGATGTACTAAATTAAATAACTATGAAGTACTTTTACTAGGAAGTGTGCAAGAAGTGTATAATATTTACTAACAAATTTATTCAGTTACGTCAGGTTTGAAAATATTGAATCCGTCAAGAGCTGTACTCATGATAACTCCGGGCATCTGTGGGTGGAAGTGGAGCTCCTTAATGTCTTCTTGTCCTTGGTGAATGAACAGGAGCTGAGGTGGAATGGAGGCATCTATCTCTGTGTCTGTGGGACCATCGTCCGCCTCCAGAGCAAGATCCCACAGAGTTAACTGATTGTCTGCGCCGGAAACTGCCAATACACTTTCATCCGTCGGGTGCCATTCGACAGATGTAATTGGAGCAGTGTGCCATTTATAATTTGCTACAAAGCTCTTAGAATCGAATGAACGGAGATCCCAAATTTTGAATGTACCATCATCACTTCCCGAAATCATCAAGTAAGCGACATTGGGGTTCCATGATATAACATTGACGTCACTGTCATGTGCTTCTACACTCAACATACTCTTCTTCTTAGTACGAGTATCCCATATCTTCACAGTACCGTCTGCACTACATGAACTAAATACAGTCGCCTCAACTGGACTCCATTGTAAATCTTCTACACTAGCAGAATGACCAGTGAAAGGCACTTTATCCACTGCCCAACTTCCAGTACCTTCATTTGGTTCCCATACATAAATATGCTTCTTACAATCACCGGTAATGAATCTACCAGTGACAGTTTTAGACCAATCCATCGCAAACCCTTCCTCGGGATGTCCAGAGAAGGAGTAGATTGGAGCAGAGGGTGAGGTTGTATTTGTTGAAGCAAGAGAGGCACTGTCAGGCTTGACTAGAGTAGAGAGTTGCTTGCTGACATTGAAGACGTTTACTGAGCCAGTATCACTCCACGATGCGATGATGTTACTCTGTTGTGGCATGGCGCGTACACGGTTTATGCAGCCAGTGTGTGGGATATACCTAACCTCCATCACGGGATCTTCGTTCCCCTCCTCGTCGCTCTCATCTTCACTATCACTAGCTTCATCTTTTTGTGTCTTGTGCAACTCGGACATCTTTATCAACATTAACTTATTAGCCTCCCCCACAGGAGCCTGCGTACCTGCCACCATGTATGCAGTCATAGGGAACTGTTGTCTTCCTACCCCCAAGTTATCCTTAAGTATATCAAAGCTCAAACACGGCCACTCACTGCGATGCAATAAAATGAATACAAGTCTAACCACATACAACACATAATCCAACCTACCTCTTCATAGAGTGGTACATGACATATGCGCTACTGTCATAAACCATCTCCTCACCCTCGGCCAATTCATCGAAACCAGGTCTCCAAACTCTCTTCACTCCTGGCACAGTCCCCTCCTCCTCCTCCTCCTCCTCTGCTATGGCAGGTAGCTCGCTTCCCACTCCTCCATACTCCATCTCCTCCTCTTCCATTCCTCCATCAATTATCTCCTCTTCCTCAAACTCTTCATCAAAGGGGTCTTCATACTGAAGCCGATCTTCCACCTCTTCATCCTCACTACCAGCCTCCTCTAACTCCTTCCTCACTGTACCCTCATCACCATGTATCCTCTTAGATGACACCAGCGTCTCGACTGTGCTGGTGTGATTTCTCTTCTTCTGGTTAAACTTGGACAACATTGCTTTATCCAAGGAACACAATTGTCGGACGACGGACCCGCCAACTTGTATTTAAGGAACTGTCAAAGATGCGAGATGCGAAGGTCTAAATACTAAATATTTGTCTGTTAATTTATGTAAGAATAACCACTTCGATTTAAGTCACGACAAGCTTGGAGGTATGAATAACTGAGCAGAGTGATTGAAGTCTAAAAGATATCATCCTACATCCTACATTACTACACTTCTGACTTGTTGTGTGTAGCGTGGCAGCCAAACACTAAGTAACCAGATTATCACCATGGTAGACAGTGATAGAGCACCATCAAAGGAATATCGCCCCAGATTCTATAGAAGATAGAAGCCTTTTTCTTCAGTTTTTCAGTTTCTGAGTATGACGTAGCCCACGGTTATAAAGGTGGATATCAAATGCAGGCAGTGAGTGTGAAGTTGTGATCTAATGATGTATATGTCTGTGTGGTGGTAACAAGTATGTAATGCAGCTGCTGGCGTCTAATAAGGATGCTCTGTCTCGGGCAGAGAAGATGTACGGGAAAGGTAAGAGGGGGGGTGACGGAATGTTACACTGGATCTCACTGCTCCACAGATAATATCAACATATCTCTTAACCTGGAGAGACTCGCTGCTGTGCATAGACTACTAGGACAGTATGAACATGCATCCTCGTTGTACCAGAGACAAATAGGTGTGTATGTATAGAGGACAAGTATTGTAGACTCATCCGTCTCTCTTCGCATGTAGCAATACTAAAGAAGGAGGCGGATAGCAAACCTAAGGATAATAGTAGGTTACTATAGATATCGTATGCGTCTAGCTTGACGTGATTGTCCCTCTGTCAGCCGCTCAAGCCAATCTCGCTACGGCCCACTACAATATAGGAATCACATATAACTCACAAGATGACACGAGGCAGCTGGCTAAGGCGGAGCTAGAAAAGGCATTGGATATAAGGTGAGATGCATGCATGCTGATGTAGTATATGTATGATGTGTATCGTGTAGGAAGAAGACGTTTGGACCTAGTGATAGACATGTCGCCGATTCTATTAGTGCTCTAGCTATACTTTACGCAAGGTACTGTATACAGTAGACTCGTGATGTAACTAAGCATGATGTATGGGTGTAGTCTGAAGCAATACAGCAATGCGTCCAAACTACATCTTCAGGCGATGGAAGTATATCACAAGGTTATGCCATTGGTGGACCCGGAGCCTTCATTGGACAATGGAGGAGTCAGAAAGACCATGAAGGTGTCATCTTCCTCCTCGCCTAAGGACAGTAAGGTTGTGAAAGGAGCAGCGACTCCCGTGTCGTCTGTTCCCACGCTAGATGATTCAGATGGAGGGAGTGACAGTGATGATTCTACAGGTAACATGTGCTCCCTGCTGTGAATGGCATCATTATGTATAATGCATGTCCCCTGTTAGATGTTGGAGGGGATGATGGGCTCTCGTGGCACGAATTTAAAGTTTTCAAGCAGAAATTTGCTACACTGAAGTGAAACATATTAGTCTATTAGACAACAGAATGTACAATGTTTCTCCTATCATATACTAGTCTATAGAGAGTATATGCACGCATTAAAATACAGAGAACATGAATGTTATATATATATATCAGTGTGTGATTAGACTAGTACCACCACCAGTACAATATCTGTAGTCGTATGTGTCTGCTTCATCAATAGACTAGTAGTTTACTGAGGCAGAGAGGAGCGCGGAGAGCAAATATCAATACATGCACTAGCTAGTACGAATTAAACTGTACTTCGAATTGATTAGAGTAGGTATTAATATTTGTTTCTATAGCGTAGCTCATTCTGCATGTATACTTATCCTACAACAAGTACTAGTCTATATTGCTAAGAATCACAAATCAATGATTTTCCTAATTTATCCTGTTGTCTACTGGTAACTATGATTGACATTTTTACTACACTTCTGGCAGACTAGTAAATCTACTGAACGGGTTCATCACCTCCTTTCCGTTACGTGTCCAAATCTAAAGACGAGAGTGACTTAGAGTGTGTTTTAGTAGGTATAGATAAAGGAGGAAGCATATTGACGTATACAGTATATATATTGAGGACACATGATACTGCATGGTAGCGGAGGTATATGGGGTAGACGAGGTATTGTAGTGATAGTATCTTTATCAAGGGTGATGAGTACTCTTGGGACGTGTAATGATACAGTACTGGATGGAGGTGAGACTGATGTAGATTGTGGAGGGACGGAGTGTAATAGATGTGACTTCGGTATGACATGTTTCCATGGACCAGATTGTATACTGGGGCTTGTGTGTGACGGGGGTCAGTGTAGAAATGCTGTCTCGTACGGATGGATCATTGTGATGTCTCTCTTAACTGGCCTATGTAAGCCGCTAATATATATAAGCTATGTAGTCTGTATTTATGTATCATGTCGTAGGCATAATCGGCTACTTGTCAGTTTATATTCATGATTACTGTCTGACTGCAACGGTCCGACGAAGCACGGTACAGTCAATACGTCGATACATGACTCGAAAGAAGAGTTCGGAGGACAAGGGCAGTACTGAGATCCCCATGGAAGACATAAGCCACAAGAGTCCTCGAGGAGGAGGAGACATCATCACTCCCACAATCCTTCACACGAAAGAGAGCGAGACTGTAAATCCACTCCCTCTAATGCAGTCCGTGTAACAAGTAGCAGACAATAATAGACGATGTTACTAATATCATCATGGTTCTATACTATACATGCATCATATATGTATATGTTTATCTATAATCAACAATTCTATTATACACTTTTGAGTAACATGCTAAAAGTAAAACTATACACCAACTGATGAGCTGTTTGGAGTACTGACCATCGATTCTCCTTTGGATGAAAGGCGTCTCTTGATCTCGTCATCTCTACTTGTGTTGCTCTTCTTATAGAAGAATGGGTCATTGACAATTGTGTTCAGTTCGTTTAGGAGTTTAGTTGATATAGAAACATTAGAAATCGCCTTGAATAGAGGCACCTCTTGAATGTACTTGTCCCATAAATATTTCTTCGTCGTAGATGACGTGAGCAAGCCAGCAGTATTTTCAAATGTTCCCCCAACGAGAACTGGTTGAAATAGAAACAAGATTGCGACGGCAGTCTTAAACAGAAATGACGTTCCCTCAAATAAGAAACTATCCCATATTCTACTAGTTATTGTTAGAGGGAGACACTTAAGGTACAGGGTTTGCATCCATGGGAATAGATACATCTCATGTGTAATACCTAAGCTATTATGGAGGGTGAGTATGGAGACATAGGATTGTAATATGGAACACATACTTTTTGAATTGCTCCCAAACCGATGGACAATTATCCTTCAGTATATTATCAAATATGAAGCAATACTTCCCAATAATTTCAAAATCAAGTTGGTAGAAGCAGAAGAGATGATGACTAGTCAATAGATTAGTCAGACTTTGAAAACACAAAAAACTATGATAGAGAGAAGAACGATTATTTCTCAAGCTGCGACATAAGATAGCTACAGGGTCTTACGGGTTATCCGGTATGTATATGCATATCATTGCTGCTACATAAGACATCCCTTGAATGTATCCGAGGTCGGGTCTGTATGCTACGAATGTCTCTAGGACTTCTCGCAGTTGATTATAAAATGGCTCTCCACCTCCGAAAAGTCTTAGATCGGGGAAAGTTCGCGGTAGGTCAACATGTATTAACTAGCGATAACAGGCATGCGCGTTAGTACTAACTATAAAGACAATGCGGCTTTATGTACCTCAAAGCAGTCATCTCTACTACCAGCTATGTCATGTGTTGCAAAGGATGGCGTCCTACCTCTATCTTCTGCGCTAACAGCTATCTGCCTCTCTTTACTAGCCCTATCTTTATATAATGTATACATTTGAGGCGTAACTTTTAAATGATTTCCTATGGCCAACTACATAGAAACGTCAACCAACAGTACCAATATGAAGATCGGTTTTCTTACAGGCCAAACCTGGCCTCGAATTGTCGGAGGGACTCCTTTCCTATATAGACTTTGGACCCTGCTTGTGTAGCCAAGCACCTCCCAGTTGTTTATTACTTCCTTCCAGTCTTTCATATATGTACTTAATTTTATACTCTTGGCCCTTTCATGTTTGGGGTTTTCTTGCACCGACTGACCCTTCCATACTCCTTCATTGCCCTTCTTCAGTAGCTCAGGAGTCGACAAGAACTGACTTGGAAGTGACGCTCTCCGCCTTTTAGTACCCTCTCGAAGTACAAAGGAGAAATCCCTCCCAGCTGTTATCAATGTTACACAGTTCTTCGGCAAAGATGGAATAACCTTCGCCACGAAAGGGTTATACTACACACTCTAATCAATAAAATGAGCTATTATATACTTACAGTGGGTATGGTAGCATATGTCGTCTCGTCTCCTTCAAGACCAAGTACTCCGTGATGATTTTCCCCCCAAGACAAAACTTGGCCTGATTGGGATAATGCGAGTGAATGCCATGTCCCGCAAGACACATTCACGATTCGGTCATCTGCTGATAAATACTTTGATATACCGATATTGGCCGGTTCTGGTAAATATATACTATGGAGATAGAGAATGAAATCATGAATGAGACAATAACTGCAGACAGCGGTATTACCTCTTGTTCAATCCTAGTTGTCCATTGTCTCCTTGTCCCCAGGAGTAGACGTTTCCATTACGGCACAACGCTAGTGAATGGAAGTAACCACATGACACACGAATGACAAACTCCCCCTAGTAGAATGTTAGTACTTGTGAGGAAGGATCGTTGTCGCCTTACTATGACTCCCTCTACTCTTCGTGGCAGAGCTTGGTCTTCTGCATACTTATACCCACACTGGCCTTGCCCACCCTTACCCCAGCAATACACATGACCACTATCTGTCACAGCAACGGAGAAGTTGTGTCCGCATGCTACCTGCTGAATCTTTGTATGACGCAACGCAGTGACTTCAACTGGCGTTGTGAACCCCTTTATATCTCCAGTACCCAACCGCCCGTTGTTACCTCTACCCCCTAAAGATCCACTTACATATAAGCATCTAATATGTATATATGAAAGGTGTGTAACCTACATGAGTATACTGTGTCATCAGTAGACACAGCAATGGTATGGGCCCCTCCACACGCTATGTTACTTATCTTGACTCCAACTAGTGACAGAATCTTCTTAGGATCTATTTGAGACTCCACATCTCCATGCCCAAGTCTAATATATACGACACTGTAACCTCATAACTACACGTCACGAGCACCCCCGTACCTCCCATCACCGCCATCTCCGAATGAAAACACCTCTCCAACTTCATTCACAATCATGGAGTGGTTCGCACCACAACTAATCAATTGGATTCTATGACCAGTTAACGCCTTCTCTAATGCTAACGTTGACACTAGCTTGGGGAATGAATTGTCTACCGTATGGGGCTCTCCAGGAACGATGCAGCCCCAACTGAACACATCTCCACTCTCAGTCAAGAACAGCACATGCTCTCCTCCAGCACTTATCTGTATGATAGACTTTCCCACTAGCCTCTGTACAGGGGACGGTGCTCTAATCTCTTGTCTCTCAAATGCACCTACATTTCCATTGTATACAGGTGGCATGAGTCCGCACGCATATATGACACTTGATTTGAAGCTATCATTAGTCTTCTGGTGACTAGTAGTAATATTAGGACTAGAATTCTCTATGGTGTCTCGCGAGGCGGGTGTGGCATCTCCTCGAGATGTAAGGGAGTCATCTGACCATGACTTGTTTTTCTCACCTCTATGTGATAGTTAGCTTGTGAGTACAGACTAGTTGGATCAGGTCTACATACTCTATTAGTGGAGGAGGGGGCGAGTAACTCCTTCTACCTGCACTGAGAGACCTCCTCCTCAAAGCATTGGCACTACTTTGTATCTATAGTGAGTACATATATCTACATCTTTCATACGTGGTCGTACATATCTGGCTCCATCATCTGTCCATGTAACGGTGTGATGGGGGCAGACACAGATCCATGGAGGACGTCTAGACTAGCTCTCTCTGGTGATAGTAGGTATGTCACATGTATAGAGGGTATGTTTGTTCATTACCTGCTACTAGCTGAGGGTCCAGAGAAATGAGTGACTGTATCTTCCGCTCCTTTTCCTCAAACATCTTTAGTATCTGAAGGTGCACACGTCAGACGAAGACAGTGCAATGGTGCATCTCACCTTCTCTCTGTCTATATCATCCACCATTCTACTTTCCTCTCTCAGCTCTTTGACATTATCCCCACATACTTCCCCCTCATCCACTCTCCGTTTATTCACTATAAAAACTGCATTATACCCACTCCAACACATGATTACATGACCTACCTAGTAGATAAATTATGAATCCCACAGATCCAACTAGTAGACTAGTAAGTGTCACCTCTAAATCTGACAATACCATAAGATGTTATTCTGAACGGAAAGCATGGAGGTATACGCCTTCAAAGCAATTTGTTGAAAAAACAACCACTTCAAGTCAATTAGTCATATGCTTTAGAGATTACTAACATCATTAATGAAAATTACATACACCTGGATGATCTGTAGCTTAAGCATACACTTTATTTTTTTAAAACTGCACGTAAACATGTCATGGCATAGTCCTCCATAAAAGTAACGCCTGCCCTAGAGGGGAAAAGATATGATACGAATATCTCTAAGGTCATGGACTTATACTGGGGTGATGATGAAGGGTGCATCGATGCATAGAGGTATCACTCATATAGCTCGGCATTCCTTACCTCCAAGACCGCTCATGTTGTCTGCAATTCGATCGGCCTCAACTTCACGTCTCCCCCATACATTGTGGACACCGGAACAGGAGTTCAGACCGAAGCATAAAGACCCCTTCATAGTTAAAATAGGACAACAGATTGAGGTATCTCTGTCTCTCTCTATCTATCTATCTCTTTCTCATGTGTTGTTCTGTAGGCCACAAGAGATTTATCGAAGAAGATCGCAGGAAAGGCGTTCAACACGAAGTCTCTTATCCTTCTCTGCTCCACCTTCTTCTCCGTCTACTTCATAGGCATGTATGAGGCATGGTTGCAGGTGGCTGAAGCTGCAAGCACGAGTGATTCAATCATGTTTATGTTGAGATATGCATGGGACCAAAGTGTCACCAGGTATGACATAGAGACAGAGACAGACACAGTGAGTAACGACATTGTCCTATAGTGTTATATGGAACTCCAAGCCCCCAGAGCTGAGTGCACTTGCCTTGGGATTCGAACCAGACGAGATATTGAGGAAGTTCGAAGAAAGTGTACAAGACGCGAAAGTTCAGTTGATCATAATGGTATCAGAAGGGAGTACTGTATGTGTCTGTCTGCTGATTTTGTTCATGTAATAGGAACTGGAGACTGCTCGTAGTGTCATCGCTGGTTATTTATGTTTGGGACAGCTCCTGACAGTTGTGAATATTAGTCTGGATGCCGCGAAGGAAAAAGCGTAAGTTCTACGTCCCCATCTACCTCCTCTCACTCATACCAATATACTAGAGAACATATAAATCTGGGCATGCTGACACCATACCCTGGGATCCCAGAGATAGTTGTTAGACTTGCGGGAAAGGAATCGGCTACAACGAACTTTTCTATGAGGAGAATGGGGCAGCATTTACTTCCAATCTTTGAAATTGAGGAAAAGGTTGAAAGACTTGTCCGTAAATACAGCAGTGATGGGAGGATTCCTGTTTACTGGCACATTGGCAAGAAGTACTACGGATCAAGAGAAAGTTACAGGCGTCTTGAGATAACGTCTGAATGGCTATTAAGGAGTCAGTCTGACGGAGGTCCTATGTTCTATATGGAGGCGGATATAACGAACAATGACTCCTCCTTCCGTATTGGTGTAGAGTCTGATGATCTTACCATAGAGGATGCCTCACAGGCATTTGGAATGTTGAACCAGCGTGCAAAGGACTGTATTATACATGAACACTTCAAACCATTCCGTGTGGTGTTGGGAGATATCCATCAAAGTATCTATAGAGGATCCGGAAAACCCTTCAATCTACGACAAAGAGTTAGTGAGAGGAATGAGGCAGATGTTGTGATAGGTTCCAAGGCTCCAATATTCCGTGAGATCCTTGCTTGGTGCAGAGGACTGGGTGTCGACAGACCCGCGATTGTATTCGAAACTGATGACAAGGAACATTTCCAAAATGCCAAAAACTTGATGTTTGCTTTTGGTAAGCTAATGTCTTTATATTATGTATTGAATCACTCAATGTATATATGGGCCTTTCTATGTATAGGTTACTCCCTATATGATAGCGATGTAGACATGGAGAAATTTCATGCGGAACAGAGAAAGAGGAGCCCGGAAGAGCAAGAGGATGCAATCCCACCGAAGCCCATGCCTCGATTAATATACTACAAGTAAGCAAAGGGCACACATACGTTACTGAAGAGTGTATTGACTCTCTCCTGCATTGTAGAACTAGCGCAGCATCCATAAATGCAGCATACACATTATGCAACAATAATATAATAGATCCAACTAGCAGTTGTGTGCTACTAGAGAAGGCAGCAGGAATGGATGTTCTGCAACCTATTGTAGAGAGGAGTGATGGGAAGTTCAAGATAGTATGCATTCCGGAGATATATGATGACTTATTTCGCCAGGTGAGAGTGTGGGCTAGACTTGGGTATACTGGTCAACAGATCCAGAAAGAGTTAGACGGGAGATTTGAGAAAATTGATGATTATATTGAGGCGAAGAAGCAAGATATTATATGGAGTTGTTAACAGTCGCATTCAATTCTGAGACGGCAAGTTGTCATTTTAGTACTAAACAACCACAATTAAATACAGTTTGCTCCTAGTGTTATAGTATACAATCCTCTAATTCTACCTTCCTTAAATAGACCTAGCTTTATAAAAGTCGGAGTTCAACACATCCGATGACATCAATCCTCTTTGTACATCTTTCGCAATGGCGTCTCTCACATAGTTGTCCTTCTTTTCATCAAAATCCAACTTGAAAATGATATGAGGCATTCTCTAATAGTATGAGAGTGTGTTAAGTAAGTTATACCATTAATATACATGCAACTAACCTTCATTGTTACTCTACGAGCTACATGGACGTAGTTAGTGCATTGAACTGGTACCATTACAATGACTTACCTAGTTCAAATCGAATCCTTTTAGATAATTTCGTCAATGTTTCCTCAACTTCCCCCTCTTTTTCGTTCTTGAGGGAATCAATGTATTGTCTGCATGATAATGATCAGATAAACTGCTTATATATCTATATGTATGGATCTACCTGGCCCTTTCGCGCCTCTCTGGTCTGTCTTTGTGAAGTTCACTTCTGCGGATTTCTGGCTTTTCACTGAACGAAAAAAACACATTACAACCAATGAATATATATCCTTACATCAATACCTGTAGTTATACTCTGCTGGTGTGTACTGTGAGCCACCTTCCTGCAGCTTCCATACAACTTTTATTATCTGTAAATCTCCTGTCATTGAAACATTCACTACTTCTATCACATCATGAAAGTTGACTCTGTCTTTATATGTCACAACATCACTACTGAATATTTCATCTAAATGATTCTCAAACAGAGCGGCTAATGTAAGCTGTCTTTTATGAGGAGGCTTCCCTTCTCGCGGTCTTGGCTCCTTCAATACCTTACCAAATTGACCGGCCAATTTCTTCCTCTTCGCTGCCTCAATCAGTCTTTGTAACTTGGACGCCCCCATACCACTAGCATTATTGGAATACGGATCTAACTCATCCAGGCCTTTTAACTTTTGATGCTGAGAGTTCTTTCTAATTCTCGCAGCATACTTGCTCTCTTTCTTCCCTTCTTCGGGGGGAGCACTAGTTGTT
>Ga0247723_1001504_pt1 | contig 13556 bp, 22 predicted proteins | sample MSEWelMarce5H_FC_FD_189079 | JGI IMG/M metagenome (GOLD analysis project Ga0247723, IMG submission 189079) | Subsurface sediment microbial communities from gas well in West Virginia, United States - MSEEL Well Study Marcellus 5H_FC | ecosystem: Environmental > Terrestrial > Deep subsurface >...
GCCATACTTGTTCACGTAGAGCTCTTGGAATTTTTGCTTTAGAGGACATTAGTTGTTCTCACTTTCTCTGCTTAAGCGTCTTTTTTCCGCGTGATCTTCGTGAACGAGTCTTTCGTTTGCGACCACCCTTTCCAAGTGCTTCAAGTTCAGCTTCAAGATCTGAGTCAGATGGACTGGCGTTTCCAAGAGATTTACCTCTTAACGCAATGTAGCTATCCATTAGTTTCTCATGTTCTTTTTGAAGTTCTTCAAAGTTTTTTAGACTAAGTGCAAGTTGAGCTTCACAATCTGACTTTTTTCCGAAGAGAGGCATTTATTATAACTTAGATTTATATTGATTCACCTGCCAAGGTGTTGATATTCCAGTAGCTTGTCCTACATCATTACTTTGAACGAAGTGATTGGTTCGTTGTTCATAGGATGAATCTTCAAGCTTCATGGCACGCTTCTGTTGACTTGTATCTACAAATCCAGCCTCAAATCGTTCAGTACGCATCATATTTAATACAAAAGCAACAAGGACTAATGCTATTAAAAACCAAATCCACTGCTTCATTGTTCATCTGTCCGAAAAAAACGGATGAGTCTTCTAATAAGACAAGAGATTCATCATGGAGGAAAAAGCACTTGATACTCTTCGCATAATGCTAGGGCGCCGTAAGCTTGAAACTGTTACTGAGCGTATTGAAACTGATAATAAAAAGATGGAAAAAGTTACATTGTATACCATCGGATCTGTATTAGTTTGCTTCAGTCAAAAGGATAAGGTGTTAGCAGGTGATATTACAAACATTCTAACGTTTGCTGAAGAGAATGGTCATTCAAATGGGATCATCATTATTGCAATGAGTCCACCATCAGAGAACGTCTTGCGAGTTGCAAAGTCTCATGCAAAGAAGCGTGTTGCCTTCTTCCACATTTGGCAGCTTCAGTTTGATGTGACAACTCATCGTATGGCAATGCCTCATCGTATTCTTTCTGAAGATGAGCGAACAGAGGTCTTTAATAAGTTCAAGATTTCAGATCCAGAGAACCAGCTACCATGGTTGGATTCTCAAGACACGATGGTTAAGTGGATTGGAGCCATTCCAGGTGATGTAATTGAGGTGATTCGTCATTCAGATGCAGCAGGACGAAGTGCTTATTATCGCTATTGTGTTGAAGATGTAAATGTCGCTCAATAATAATGGACGCTTTGGAAAGAGACTATAGAACCAAGCGAGCAGAGTATGATAGATTGATTGCTCTAAACAATCCAACAAATCTGCCTCAGATTCAAAGATTGAACAGTGAACTCTCTGGAATTCTTCATAGAATGTTGGAAGAAGTCACAAGGGTAAGAGGAGATGCTAACAAACTAAATCCTTATCGAGATGAGCTTATGCGAAAACTAGTCAAAATTCAAAACGACTCATCGATTCTCTTAAAACAAAAAGATCAATACGAGACGCTAAGATCTCTTAGAATGCATGAACAGGTCAAATTTGATAAGAGACTTTTTTGGTATCTTCTTTTATTAGGAATTGTTACACTTATTTTCATTATTGTTCTCATTTGGAAAGGAGGCTACAAGCTTCCTACAATGCCAACAACTACTAGTAGTGCAACGACAATGCCAGCCTTCACATAGAGTCCTGATTCATCGGATTGAATTGCAGCACGTTGATGAATTTGTCTTGATTGAGCCAGTTCATCTTGTAGCTTAGGACCCTCTTCTTGAATTCTTTTTGAATTTTCTTGTAGCTTAACCAGTTCACTGTTAGAGGATTGATATTCACCTACAAAGTTTCGTATAAAACGATCATTACTAAGTGTGATTGAATACATTTGTTGAATCAATGTATTTACTCTAGCTAATGCGTTCTCATATGCGGTCTTATGTCCCGCATGACCGGTGACTTTATAAGCCGAGTAGTTTGCTTTATATGAATTAAGAGCCTGATCAAGCTCATTTGGGATAGTGCTCATTATATTTCCGTGTCTAAAACAAAATGCCAACTTCCCCATTTGGTCAAGTGAATCCTCCAAATCGTCGTGCAATGGTTGGTGATGCGTCTGAATTTACACGTTTTGTTAGAATGGCCTCTACGATTGGCCCTTATGCGTCTCAGAACCAGTCTGCAATACCTAACTCTCTAGGATGGAGAGATATGGGTGCTTCTCGTGATGCTCGTACATTCGCACCTATCCTCGGAACCTTCAAGTCTTTTATTCCGAACCGATAAACAATGGCGACCAAAACACCTTCACAGATAGCCCAAGAGTATGAATCGATTAAGTCTCAGTTTGCAGGATTTTCAGCTCAATCCGATGCAGGTAAAAAGATTAAGGCTGTTTCAGATAGTCTAAAAGTCCCTCGTTCCCCAGTCCAACCTCATCCAATCGTGAATGAACGGAATAAGATTTTGAAACCATTAAACTTTGCAGTGATTCAAGCAGTTCTATTTACAATTCTTATTGCTTTAGTTGAGTTTTTGATCATTCCGCCTCAATATGCTTCCTATGTTGTATTTATTACTCTTTGCGTGGGTGCAGCTGCCGGAATCTATCTCAGTAGTAGATAATGACGTCACAGATATGTCCTGTAGAATTTACACTTAGCCCAGCTGGAAACACATGTATTGTTAAGTGCCCAACTGCAAAAAATTACAATATGACTTCTAGTGGTTCTATTCTATCATGCACTCATAAGACAGATAAAACTGCAACAGTGCAGTTAATGCCTACACCTACATTTAGTATACAACCTCAATTTGTTAGCTATGGTTCTAGTGTAAGTTATGTTGGTTATCCACAAAGTCATAGAGGAGCATATGAAACTGAATTTAAAAGATTCAATGATGCTTTGGCTATAGAAGAAGCAAAGATTGATAAAACTACTAAACTTGCTACAGCATTTAATAAGCTTCAAGATGCTGAAAACGCAAGAGACACAGCTCCAGATGCCTATCAAACTGCAAGGGTTGCTTATTATACTTTGCTAAAAGGTGATACATGGGTAGAGGAAGAAAAGAATCGAGTTGCAAATTCAGAAGCACAACCTATAATCGATAACCTTTTAGATAAATACAGAAATCTTCAATATACACGATCTCGTCAACAAGGTGTTATTGATTCAATGAATAATGTTAAACAAAGTGTATTGGGTGTCAAAGATGATCTTGATTTTTCAGTGTCTAACTTTCAAAAACATATCGAAGACATCAAAAATCAAATCAATAAAGACAAGCGAGAACAAGATGTTCAGTTAGCTAAAGCAACTACATGGACTGAAGTGCTTCTTAACTGGTTAATTGCATTATCTACCTTAATGGCAATCTACTTTTTAGTTCGATACTTAATGCGTCCTAGACCAGGTCAAGCTCCTAGTGATTCAGATATTATGAGTTATTTAAGAAGGTCTGCGTATGGTAGTAAATCCACGACTCCCACGAAAGGATAATGGAGGTCTCAGATCCACGCACAGTAGCCGATTTTCAAAAAACAACTTTTTGTGGTCATCCACGAACACACGTTGTGAAGGTTCTCCTTCAGAACGTGCAGTTAGGTCATGCAGATTATGCATGTTATTGGTCTCTTGAACTATTATGTTCAGGATTAGTTCATAGTTTATGGGCAACTCTCTTTGATGCCGCTGCCCTTCACATTAACCGAGCCAATCCAAATGTCTTTTTGTATTTAGCGTCTGCCTATGAACGCTATGCCCCTATCGAACAAGTTTTTACCGTTGGAACGATGACCTCTATACGCAACAATCCTGATGTTCGTCAAATCATTTGTGAAGTAGCAGCTACTCTTTCGATGTGTCGTAAAAATAAATTGCCTTCTCTTCCAACAATCAAGCCCGTGCATGATTTTGACCCTCAGACAATTCAGGAACATCTCAAGGCTCCCTCGCAATTATTTGGTCGTCTCTCGCTTCGTCCCGCCGATCCACTGCCGGTTGCAGTACCTCTCAACGAGTTCGTGTATTGTTTGCGATCCGATGTCCGAGATGTCACCCGAGCCTTATATTGGATGGCTTGGGTCTTCGCTTACTGCAGAGAACACAAGAAACAGACTAAACAGGCACTCATCTTTGCAAATAGGTTTGACGAGTTCGTTTCAGAACCACACGGAGCCCACCCAGTTTGGATCTTTTGGGATGCCGTTCGTAAACAAACTCAAGCACACGCACGACCGGTTATTGATGTCCTCTACAAGATGTACTGTTTGCGGTGGAGCCCGACAGAAGCCAAATCAAAACAGCACCTATTACTTGCCGCAATTGTGATTGTCTGTGAAGGAACTACGTTTGATGCAACAGTTGTTACAGGAAATACGATCGCAGTTTCAAATGTGTTACAAGGAATGCCAGGATGGATTGATGCGATTGTCCGAATGCAAAAGAGTTTTACATAGTCCAAAATGGATCTAGTTTTGTCAAAACATTGGAACTCACCCGTTTACAATGTCTATCGCTCGTTTTATTCCCGAAATCTCAGCTTCTAAGGTTGCCGCCTTAATCGGCCTCAACAAGTATCAATCTCCCCATGAAGTCATGTATGACTTAGTAAGTAAATATGAGCCAATCAAGGCCAAGATCGCAGCCATTCAAGCTAGTGAAAGACGTATTCCAGCTAGCAAACTTAAGTATGCCGTTCTTGGGACTCCTGCAATTAAAAATATAGTTAGCACAGGCATTAGTGTCTGTGTAGGTCTCACAGACATCACTGAAGCACTTAAAGATGTAGAACGACAAGCAAGAGTCGTCATCAATCTCAGACATTCAGAGTTACCTGCTGAATTTCGTGAAGTTCTTGTAACTGAAGTCTGCGGAGAAGTTCGTAAGAAGCGAGGACTTAATACTGAGAACACAATCCTCGATACCTACGAAACAGATAACAATGTTAAGGTTGAACAGCGAAATACAAAGACCTTTCGCAAGGAATACTCCGACTATAAGTTGATTGGACGAACTGATGGTTATGTCGCAGAGCATAAGCGTATTGTGGATTCAAAGGCACGAACACGTTGGTGGCCTGAAGTTCCAATGTACGATGAGATTCAACTCCGAGTCTACATGGAGCTATCTGGGTGCTTAGAGACTGAGCTAATTGAGTCGTTCCCTGATGGACGTGTTCGCACTACAAAGTATCTCAACAGTCCTGAAAAGTGGGAAGCCATTGAGACTGAAATCAAGGATGCAGTTAAGAAGATGAACACTATGATTGACAACGAGGAGGCTCTACGCAAACTTGTTTACGCAAATACCATCGTAGTATAATAATGAAAGTCAGTGTCTCCAATTCAGTCCCTGAACCTTACGCATCACAAAAAGGTACAACCTACGAAACCCGATATTTATATACGGGGTTTGGTAGATACAATGAATATGAAAAAACATTAGAGGTAGTTAAGTTTGAACCTGAAACAAGTACGTATTCTTTTTTTAGTCGGCCGTATGTTGAAGGTGTATTTTCAAGAGTCTATCATGTAGAAGCTATTACACTTACTTTATATTCTGCATCGCCTCGTATTTGGAAAGAGACTGTAGGAGAAGATACATTTTTCTTTCATGAAATTGTGCAAGAAGGTCCACAGCCAAGCTTCTGAGCATGAACAGAAACTACTTCCTTGACTTCGTTGACTGAAATGACTCCATCGCCATCTTTATCCAGTGTTCCAAGAGGAGACTTCTTAAGCTCATCCAACAACTCCTTGATTGCCGCCTTGACAACATCCTTAACAATCTTCTCAACCTCAGACTTCATTGCATCTGGAATTGGAACAGCATTGACAACTGTATCTACAATTGTTTCTTCAATTTTTACCTGTTCGACACTAACCTCTTCGGTTTTTACTTCTGGAATTGACTCTGACATTGCGGTTTGTTCTATGCTTAGAAAAGGTCTTGAATATGTAAATGGACGTCTGGAACATCCTTTCCGTAGGAGCTTCTACAGTTGTATTACTTGCTCTCATTCACATTGCTGTCTTCTACGTGGTCAAAACAATGTATCCACCAGCACCTCGCCCTCAAGTGAGATTTGTGGAGCCCCCAGTAATTGTTCAGCCACAACCTGAGGTTGAAGCTCAACCCATTCCCCCTGAAATTCCTTTGGTAACGACTAAGCTTCCTCCACCAGTAGATACACGAGATCCCGGTCCAGCAAGACCTTCACAGCCTACTTTCAGTGAAGCCGCGAAAGAGAAGGAAGTAGTCCCTCCAGCAAATGTTCCAACGTATGAAAGCCTCCTATCGGCTGTTTCCTCTAGTAAAGAAGGGTTCCCCAATCTCGGACCCATGTCAGGTGCCACAGCATAGTGGAACACCTGGATGGATCTATTTGACTCATACTGAAGATGGAGAAGCCAAAGCCTACTTTACTGATACAAAAGGAGACAAGCCAGAGTATCTTTCAATCGTTATGGATGAACGTGTATGTTGTGATACAATCTTTAGAGTAGTACGTATCGCTCCTAAAATATACATCGTTTATGATCTATTTGTTCTGAATGGAACTAAAGTCCATGAACTATTGACATTTAGTCAACGCCAAGAGAAGATAGCAGAAATACTTGAACTCTTTCATTTTCCAGACTTAGTTGCATTAGTGACTATTACCGATGCCCCTGTAGGCACTCATATTCGCGGACAGGAACAATATGACAATGTTCCAGGAACGATCGGCGTTTATCTTCCCGTTGTAGAGTAAATGTCTTGCATGAACACAGGCGGTCGTCGCCGATCTATAAAAATGAGAGGAGGTAATGGTTATGGCGTTGGACAGCCAATCGCAGTAGGAGCTCTTGAGTATGTTCCCAACATGACTTCAGTTCCAAATGGAGCAGCATATAAGCCATCAGGAGGCAGACGCCGAAAGTCAACTAAGCGAGGCGGTAAGCATCGCAGAGGTCACAAGAGCCGCACTCGTAAGATGAGAGGTGGTGGATCCGTTGCAAATGTAGGTTACAGTTTCACAGGTGATGGAGCAAGAGGTCTAGCAAATCATTCAGCCTATCCTTCTAACTTACCTGTTGGAGGTGACTTCGCCATTCCTACTGGAACACGATAAACTGCATCGGCAAATACATAGGGCATATAGGTAGGATCATTTGTAACAATAAATGGACCTCCAACGCTCTGTGAATACAAAAACATACGTTGAACTTCAAATCGTAGCTCGGTATACTCGGTAAACTCCTTCCAAACTTGATAGGATTTCATCATAGTAAATGTAGCAGTGATCAAATCCTCTGCACGAATGAAAAGTAAAAAGAAACTTATGATCGGCATGAGAATCATGTCGTTCATACGTGTTATGAATTCAGCCCACGAGATAGGAGCGCATATCTTTCGTAGTTGAATGTATCGTTCTGCTGTTTTAAACGGTTGGCTCGGGAGGGGAAACATCTTGAACAATCCTTATTCCGTGATCAGGAAACTTTACCTCTTCTAATGTCCGAGCATCAATGTACATGATTTCGGTATCATGATGAGCCTGAATCATATGAAGGATTAAGTCTAGACGGATTGTATTTCCAACTGCAACATACTTTTGAAGTGCAGCTGTGAGATCCACTTCAGTGGTCTTGTCTCCAATCCAGAGCCAAGGAACGAATGGTTTTAGATCGTAGGGATTAAAGACATTACGGAAGATCTCTTCACCCTCGTAGAAGAGCATACACTTTTTGGTATCTCCCTTGATCCACTCTTCAATGAGAATGCAATCTTCAGGAACTCTCTTTAGATCGGGGATTTCATCTTGCTCGTAATCGTCTGAAAGGATGTAATAGGAGATTTGAACTTCATTTTTATTGGAGAATCCAAATGTCCACTTATAGAGAAGAACTAACGCTTGAAAGAATCGGAATGCACAGAAGAACAACATTTTGCTTACTTGACTTCATTTGAATCTGCCGGAACGAGTTCCATTTTGTCGTCCTTGGAGACGAATCCTTCCTTAACAATTTGACCAATTATAATTCTATCAAAATCGGTTCCCATTGCAATTGCTGTTGCAAGAGAGGTAATAATGAATGGAGCTGCAACCATGAACCAAGAAACAGCACTCAAACCAATTCCACAGAACATATCCAAAACTATGACAACTGTAAGTCCTAGAATAAACTTGATGATAAAAGTAGCCCACATTCCAAGAGCAGCATCAAATCCAAGTTGAACTGCTAGAAAAATTGCATACAATAAAGCCGGAGGACATAAATCTTCAATAAAACGCATCTTCAGGTATTACAACTAAACAAGAAAAAGATGGATGATACTACGATGGTTCAACAATTAACAGGATGTTCACGCGAGGAAGCTGAAAGAGCTCTTAATAAACATGAGAATGTATTGGATGCAGTTGAATCACTGATTCCAGTAAACCCTGTAGTCGCAGGTGCGAAGTATATTCCTGCTAAACCAAAAGTAGAGACAGGAATGGATCCAGAACAACAAGCTTTATGTGAACGAGGAAGATGGTTACAAGATAAAGTTAACGCTGTATTCTCAGTCGCCCACTCGAAAGTCCTACCCGACCTATTGGCTCAACAAGCTTCCTTACAGTCTGTTGAGGCGTCTGTATCGATTCCTGTTGCTTTGACTGAGGAGTCTGTATCTTCACAGGATTCTCACGAACAAACTGTTCAACCAATTCAGAAACTCGAGTTACCTCAGTAAAAAGATTCATAGAATAAATATGTTCTTTTACAACTTGACATCTATTTGTATAAACTGTTTCATCGTCTAATGAAATAATATGATCTAACCATTCATCTATATTTTCTCTTTCACATGGAATACCTGCTGGCTTAATCCACTCTTCCATACCCTCTGTACTTCCAGTTATATTTTTAGGTTTAATAGCTGGTTTTGAATAAATGACTGGAATACCATTATACATAGCTTCAACAGCGATTCTTCCAAAACTCTCGTAGTAACTAGGCATGAGAAGAATTCGTGTTCTTTTTAGAATATTTCGAACATCGTCATCAAATGGAATCCATTCGACATTTGAAGGAGCAGGAGGTGGTTGAAGTTCTCCATAATATGGAATTACAGCTAAAAACTTTCGTTCAGGCATTCGTTTAGCAATTTCGATAAATTGATTGATGCCTTTGTTTTGATTTGCATTTACGATTGTAATACAATCACCTTGAAAAGGTTCGTCAATTCGAATCTTGTCTTCGTGCATTAGTGGGCGAACAATTGTAGTTCTAGTTACATTTGGAGGCCATGGATTTACATTCTTTCGAAAATTAGATTCCATTGTAGCATTGATAAACATAACCATCTCAACCCATCGAATATCTCTTCCAGGGTTATTCGTGATAAGTGCAGGATAACTTCCGTCATAGTGACAAGTTGTTAAAATTGGACGATTGTATCCACGTCTGTTCAATCGTCTCACTTCTGGAAGAGAAGGAAAATGTGGACAAATCCATCCTTCACTCACATCTAAATATCTGCCTCCTGCAGAATAATGCATGTATCTGAATCCACGATACATTCCGCCATTTACACCTTCTTTTGGAATATCAATAACAGTCAAAAAAATAATTTCATGACCTCTCCGTTGAAGTTCAGTTGCGAGGTGAATATCATGAAGAAATGCTCCACACAAGTCGGGCATTCTTCCTGCAAAGAACACTAGTCTCATTATTAAGATACATCAACACGTTTTGTCTGAACTAGACGTGTAGCATCTCCTCCACGAGTCCAGTCATAAATCCAATTACTAGGATTTGAGTATTCGGATTGTTTTATATCAATTAATGGTTGATAGAAGTTTGGAATAGTGGAATCCATTACAGTATTGGCTTCCTTGCGATTGCGAATAGACGCTGCATGAATTAATTCCGATTCATCATCCACAACCGTTGGGTCTCCACCACCCATATTAGGTGTTGTTGCGAAAGGACGAGCCCATAGTTCATGCTTACCCTTTTGGCGCCAAGCACCTGGAATTCCCCAACGGAGATCTGTGTTTGCATCAACCGCACATCCACCACCTGGCTGACCAAATCCACCTGTTGCAATCATTCCTGGTTGATCAGCCATTGCAGAAGCAGGGTTCAAGGTATCTGAGCAAGCAGATTCCATGCCTGTTGTCTGACGAGTTAAAGTACTTGTATTACCCACTGTTTTTGCAGCGGTATCATATTCATCTGAACGAATACGCGTAGGTGCGTTGAACCAATCTACTGAATTTGTGGAGAACATCTCTTACCTTGAGATACAGAAAAAATGAATAAGCTTTCTTCAAGACTATGAGTAGTAGCCTGAATGATTCTCCAGCCTGTTGACTGGTATGAACATGATATAGAAGGATTGTATGTAATTGATGTCTTTGGACGCTGTGAAGACAAGAAAGTTGCTTGTGTGCGTCTAACTGGGTTCAAACCCTACTTCTATACAAGTGAGAAACCTGATATAGGACTAGTGTATGAAGCTTCTAATAAGAAGTGGACTCAGAAGTTTGGTCCTAACAAAAATAAAGAGGAGTATGCTTTCAAACTTAGCAAAAAGTTCTCTGAAAACCTTCCTCCAAAGATCAGTCAAGTTAAGAAGTTTGATACGATGGGAGGCTTCAACGATTTGAAACAAGTGTCTGTCTGGAAAGTGGACTGTGATACTCTGGCTACTTTTAAAGCTGCAAAATCAGTTCTCAAAGGTGTTCAATATGAGAGTAATCTTCCACCTTTCTTACGTTTCTTTCATGAGAAGCACATTGGTCCAGCTTCTCCTTTGAAGTTCTCTAAAATCAAAGAGATCTCAATACCTTGTGATGAGAATGGAGAAGAAACCTATTATGTAGATGCGTTTTATGAATGCCACTACACGAATGTAGAAGCCTGTGATGCAACGATTCCACTCTTAGTCGCTTCTTATGATTTAGAGATGTGTCCTGCGGGTGATTCAAATCAGTTTCCAGTATCTTCTAAAGACCCAATTATTCAAATTGGTATTTCCTATCGTCGTTCAACGGATATGATTACGCCCAGTGCTAGAACTGTGTTTGTATTAGGTGAAGTTGCTGACTCTGGAGATGATACAGTTGAGTTTGTATCCTGTGAGAATGAAACTGACATGCTTCTTCAGTTTGCTGATGAAATACGAACCCGTAATCCTGATATTCTATGTGGTTATAACATCTTTGGTTTTGATGATGCATATATTGAAGGACGAGTTACAAAGCTAGGAATTCTTGATGAGTTTGAATTGGCTCGTAAGAAGACGGATGAGTGGGGAGATAAGAAGTTTGAAACTAAGAAGACTGAACTTGCTGCTGGAAAGTTTGATTTAAGATACTTGACCATACGAGGTCGTTTGGGAGTTGACTTACTTCTGAATATGCGTCGTGAGCACAATCTAGATAACTTCAAGCTGGATAATGTAGCCTTCACATTCTTGCGAGATAAAGTAGTCAAGTATGAGAATAATCAAATTACAACCAAGAGCACACGTGGATTGCGTAATGGAAACTATGTGAGATTTGAGTTAGTTGGAAATACGAATGATCCAGTCTACGATGGTGAAAAATTTGAAGTCTATGAGGTTACAAAACAAGGATTCAAAATTAAATCCGACGAACTCTTATTTGAAGACTTTACTCCAGAAGAAATGAAGCATCTTGAATGGTCGTTCTCTAAAGATGATGTATCACCTCAAGAAATGTTTGATCTTCATCGACATGGAGGACCAGAGGGTCGTGCTCGTGTAGCACGATACTGTATTCAGGATTGTGATCTAGTAGCGACTTTGATGGGTAAGTTGGATACCCTGATTAATGCTCGTGGAATGGCGGATGTCTGTAAAGTGCCTATGAACTTTGTACTAACACGAGGTCAAGGAATCAAGATCTTCTCTGCAGTGGTCTATTACGCATCTCAGCGTGATCAGATTATTCGCAGTATGGAAGCGATTGAAGGTGAAGGTATCTCCTACGAAGGTGCGATCGTGCTTCCACCTAAGATTGGAATGTATCTAGATCAGCCTGTTTCAGTTTTAGATTTCAACTCTCTGTATCCTACGAATATGATTGCCTACAATCTCTCGCCCGACACGTGGGTATCCACAAAAACAGTGGATAACGAAGGATTTGTACAAGGACGCAGTGGTCTAACCAAAGATCAGATCACTCAACTAGAAGAGAAAGGGTATGTCTTTGAAGAGATTGAATACGACAACAAGGACGGTGATGAAATTACTGGTAAGACTGTATGTACATTCGTTCAATCAGGTCAGAATCCGATGACACAAGGCATTCTCCCCAAGACTCTTGAGATTTTATTGAAGAAGCGAAAGGAGTTCAAACAAAAGATGGAGGATCAACAATATGATGAGTCTCAGAGATCTGTGTTCAACGGCCTTCAACTTGCTTACAAAGTTGTTGCAAACTCAGTCTACGGTCAAGCCGGAGCCCGAACCTCTCCAATTAGAAACGTATACGTTGCTGCCTGTACAACCGCAGCCGGAAGAAAAGCACTACAATTCGCCAGAAGTGTCGCCGAAAGCGAGTTTGGAGGAGATGTGGTCTACGGAGACACAGACTCAATTTTCGTCAAGTTCCCTACAAAAGATGTCGCAGAGTCAATACGCTTGGGAATGGAATGCGGAATCTCAATCTCCCGACAGATGCGAAAGCCCTATAAGATCGCCTATGAGAAGACCTTCTTCCCGTTCATTCTCTTCTGTAGAAAGCGATATGTAGGAATGAAATATGAAGAAGACCCAAATCCTGCAAAAGCAAAGCGTATGTCTATGGGTGTTGTTCTGAAGCGCCGTGATAATGCTCCGATTGTGAAAGATGTATTTGGTGGCGCTCTGGATGTCCTCTTGCTAGAGCGAGACATCAAGAAGGCACAGAAGTTTGTTCAAGAGATGCTTGTCAAGGTCTTGGAGAACAAGGTTCCTATTGAGAAGTTTATTGTTAGCAAGTCTCTGCGAGATGACTATGCTGCAATGGCTAAGGATTACGATGGCCGTGCTACACTTCCAGCTCATCGAGTCCTTGCTGACCGAATGGAAGCTCGTGACGCAGGAACGGCTCCAAAAGTTGGCGATCGTCTCCAGTATGTCTATGTTGCTGAATACAAGAACAAGTCAAAACAAGGTGATAAGATTGAGCATCTAGACTACGTTAGAGCTAACAAGATGAAGCCTGATGTAAACTTCTACATTACAAATCAAATACAGAATCCAGTGGCTCAGTTGTTTGCACTCTGTATCGAACAGTTGGATGGATATAAGTCTCCATCAAAGGAATCTTATAAATCTATGTATCAACGTTTCTTTGAGAAGCTCAAAGATGAAGAAGAAGCGACATTGGCTACTCTCAAAAAGAAGGAGGATCAACTTGATGGACTAATGTTTCTAGGTTCACCACTTCTCAGCAAAATAGTTAAGGCTTCTGTTCGAGGTCCGATGGACATGTTTCTTCGGAAGTAAAAGGTTTACGTATTTTCAGCAACTAAACAGTATGGATAACCAAGTTGGAATACTAGATGTATTAGATCAAGTCTTACAAACAGAAAGAACTTTTTATCAATCTGCTCGTATATTACAAACA
>Ga0247723_1001505_pt1 | contig 13553 bp, 23 predicted proteins | sample MSEWelMarce5H_FC_FD_189079 | JGI IMG/M metagenome (GOLD analysis project Ga0247723, IMG submission 189079) | Subsurface sediment microbial communities from gas well in West Virginia, United States - MSEEL Well Study Marcellus 5H_FC | ecosystem: Environmental > Terrestrial > Deep subsurface >...
TGAACCAAACTGAACACATTGTTTTTGTTGTAGTCCGTATCTTGGTTTGTGTCCAAATAATCTTGATTGTTATACCGATACGAATTCATGATACCTTTTGCAACCGAATAGTCCTTTAAGTAAGTTTCCCCAAATGGTGTTGCAGTCGGATTGGTAAAATCGGGTTTTTGTCCAACCGTTGTGAACCTCATGATTTCAACATCTGGATAGGTAATCAATTCCAAGTTGGCTTGTTCGGTCAACATATCGTATTGGATTGATTGCACTTTGTAGTAATTCGATGAAATGGCGATTGTGTCGTTCAATTCAAGGTTCAACCATTCACCCACGGGAAGTATTGCAGTCATTTTAACCACCCTTGATTGCGTTGAATACATACGGGATAGGTATTCTGTCCAATACATATCGTACATGGTCTTTGTGGGCGCATTACCACGCAATGACAATTCCAATCCAAAGGCGTTTGAATAACTTGTTGATAAAGTTGGATACTCTGAATATGGTGTCATCAAAGGCATCACATATTGTGTTACTCCGTTAAAAAACCATGTATCCGAAACCGATTGTTTACCTCCATAGTAAAACATGGTGTAATCTTGTTGTACTGGCTTGGAATCCGAATCCAAAAACACGGGGATGTTCAATTCTGTTTTTCGTACAATCTGCCCGTTGTTGTTTATCTCATTCATTGCTTGTGGGCAAATGATGTGAAATGGTGTTTCAACATTGAATTCATCCGTTGGGTAATCAATTAACGGCATGGCTTTAATACTTCCAAATTCCCTTTTATTGATTTGCTTGTAGTAGGCATTTGCCAAACAAGTTGATTCCTGATGCGTGAATGAAATGTGGCGTGGGATTGGAATTTTATCGTGCTGAATATCCTTTACATCGATAAATCGTGTCCAATTTCGTGTTGTTCCCGTTGCCAACCAATCTTGAAGGTTGTGAATCTCGATTGTGGTTTCCCCCGTGGGTACTAATATGCAGTTAAACCCTTGCAAAACGCCATTTACAAAGTCTTTAATAGGTTTTTGTGGCATTGCATCACCTATAAACACGGAATTGTTGTTAATACCTTGTGGGGCTTTTGTACAATCAAAATCCAAATTTGCATTCCATGTTCCAACACAATTGTAAGCGATTTGCACGGTATCACCCGCAGTCAATCTTCTTGTGTATGTGCTTGTTTGTAGTGTTGTTGTTGTGTAAGCCCCAGTGTCATCATCTGCACGGCCATTGAGCATAAAATAAAAAATGATACTCCTTGGAGTTGTTGCGGGTTGTGTTACATTAAAAGTCAATGTAAATTCATAATTGCCCGTTCTGTTGGCCGTATAAATTCCCGTTGCGGGATTATAGTTCCCAGATGGGTTGGATGTAACGGTTGGAAATATGATTGGCTTCTTTGTCAATGCCCCCGCAGTCCATTGCGTACAACTTAATCCAATAACACTTGAATCCAATGTGCCTGGGCTTGTATATTCAGGATCGTACAAAGGACCCGCAGTTTGCATCGGAAGAATGTACAAATCATCCATTTCAGGGCGTGTTAAAAACGAACCACTCAATGTCAAATTGATTTGAGCAAACACGGTGGTGAGCATTGCCCTCAATCTAATGGCGGGGCGTAAATCATCCACCTCAACACCACGGCTTTGATAAATGTTGCCATTGACACCACTCATTTTGGAATACCGCCATTGTTGGTTGTAATCCGCAATTGGCCACAATATGTCACCACTGAACAAAGTTTGATTCCATGAGTTCACAACCGTTGTTGCATCCACGATATTATTGTAATCACTCCAATCCACTTCGTTCATCAAGGTTTCACCCCATTTGTCCAATATCTTTTTGGTAGTGCCATAAAAAATGATGTTGTAAAGTTGTGGCAACCCATCCTTGAACTTGCACCCTATCAACTCAACCCTACCTTCAAACACGGGCAAACCATGGATGAAGATTGTGCCATCCTTTCCCAAATTAGGATTCCATCCAGTTATGACCATGTTTTCATCAAACCAGTTGGCAAATATGGCGTTGTTTGTTTCTGATGCGGGGATTTGGAAATCCTTGGTGTAATCTGTCCACACGGTGGAAAGGTTCATCAAGTCCTTCAACTGCCTTGTAAGCGGAATGGATTCATCGTTGAATAGGTCAACGGGTGTGCCGTCAATTTGCAAACTAAACCTTATCATCGTACCATTTTATTAATCTTCGGTTGGTTGTACTCCAACTGAATTGTGTACAAAATCAACTTTTCGTTCACCCTTGTTTTGCGTTCAAACGCGGTGTCCATCACCCGTGCGGACAATACTGCGCTACCATCCAACATCAAAATGTTTGTGGAATAAAACATTTGTTCAACCACCTCAACATCGTTTTCACTTATCCAATCCGTGTTCACTGTCATGGTTTCAACTGAATTGGTTAAATATGGTGTTGTAATTCCCACCCCGTATGTCCATGCTTCGGCCATGTCTGTTTGTTTGAAAATGGGTTGTTCGTATTTTTCTTTGGTTACTGCAAAGGTCGATTTGTAAACACCATTGAAAAGGAACGAATCGTAAACCCCATATTTATTCAGGAACAAAACATCTTGTTGTCCGTACTTATTCTCGCACACAAAATCCACGGGAATCACAATGTCATCACCCGCCTTTACAAAAGTGATGTTGATGTCCGCACCCCATGTGCCACCTGCGGTGATTAGTTGCTTTAATTCGATGCCTTGGATGAGTTGATCCGAACCAGTCACCGTGTTTGGGGTAATGGTTGCGCTTCCACACACGATTGATGTAATCACACTTGCATCATACCACAGATACGCACTTGGTGTGGCCGTGGTCAATGTAACTTTTGATTTGTCCGTGAATACATATTTGGTTGGATAACCTTGGTTAAATCCTTCCGCAGTATAAGCGTATCCCGCAGATGCCAAACCGACATTGCTTGTAACATAACTTGTGAATGTTAGTGTTGTTCCAACATAGTATGCACCCCGTACTTTTACGGCAAATCGCTTTGCACCGCTTCCGATGTTTGGTTTGTATGTCCCATTGATTAAAAAATCACGGGTCACTTCTTGTTGCACCAATTTGTGAATGTCAATCCATCCACGCCCACTTCCGTATTGGTCGGGTTTTCTGTTGATGGTCCAATTAGGCGATGCGGGAATTGTTGCCGTGCCACTCCACACATACACATCACATTGATAATAGAATTTGTCTGATGTATAAAGTGCATCGTAAAATTGATACATGATTGGGGAATTACATCCCACTATTGATTCGGGTTGTTGGTTAAAAATCATCGCTTAAATCTGTTTTTAATATCTTGTGCCATTGCTTTTGTCAACGCCTTGTTGAATGATGGTAGTATCTCGGTTCGTGCCATTGTCACAAACGGAAATGGCTCAATACCAAAGTGTTTTATCTTTCTATTCATCATGAACCGCATACCCTCCGCAGTTGCCTTGGATTTGAATTTACCAGTTGACAAATCACGCGGTTGGATGCGTTTCATCTTTGTCCAATTACGCATTGAATCAAGTGGTATGCCTTTACCTGGCTTTCTGCCATTCTGAACATAGTCACCCGTTTTGTTCATGGTGATGCCCAATGTCATTCCGTTTGGATTGGGTTGAATAGAATTCACCAATTGGCCTGATGCCACATAGTTTCCACGGAAGGTCTTTTTGGTAACTGAAATGGGTGTCCAACCTTCACCAACCTTTTCCCATTTGGCACGGATGGATGTGCGTGGTCTTTTTACCTCCAATAGCGTACGGGCAGCAACTGCCCATTTATTGGAATACTCCGCAACAACGGCTTCGCTATTCTTAAACGCAATCGCCATCAGTCACCCAAGGGTTAATCAGTTCAATTCCAACTGTGATTTGATAACCACCCAACACCGTGTCCATTGTTTCCACAAATGGTTGAAAAGTAATTGGGCGAATGTATTGCACTTGGTTGTAGTAATTCTGTTCCGTACGCCACAAACCTTTTGAAAACCTTACATACAAATCTTGAAGGATGTGTCCGTAGTTTTGATTCTCGGTGTATCCATATTCAGAATACTCGGTTATCAAGTTTTCTTGTTCGTTTTCCGTTTTCAGGAAGTTCACACGATCCGCCACCATTACATTCATTTGAATGGTTGCCACTTGGTCTGTCAATGCCACGGATTGAATCGAACAATGCATCAATGGGAATACCAAAAACGCCTTGAAATCAAGTTCGGTCAATGTACCATGGGAATAGTTCCAACCTTCTTCGGTTGCAATATCCTTCATCAACTCAAATGCCGTGCCTATGTGATTATTGTTCATTTTTTTCTAATTGCTTTTTGTTCCATCTTCGCAATGTCACTTTCGTAAGCGGTCCACATGAGAGCGGTTTGAATGGGTTTTGTATACACATTGTCAAGGTTGAGGAAATTTCGGTTAGCAAGTCGGTAGACCATTCCAAACCATCCCCATTTTTTGGTAAGGCGTATTTCATCGCCACTTCCCCCCTCCTCACCATCCGCAAATACTTCTGGAAAGAATTCAATAAGTCGATTCCTAAACTCCAAAAAAAAAGCATCGCACCAAATGCAGTGTTTGCGTCTATGTCCTTAAATGCTGAATTCAAATCGGCATTGTACGCCATGATTTCATACCTTCCATTCTGTCCTTTTTTGGTAATGGGGCGATACAAAACCGATAATACTTTCCAAAGGTCGTTTGGTTCTTTGCAGTAATTTTCGATGTCAATAAATTCACCCGTTGTGAGTTCGTCAAAGTTTGGAATGAATCCGTATTCAATGCCTTTGTACTCAAACCTGGGTGTGAATGTTGGTTTAGATTCCAACATGATTGTGATTTTTTCCACACAGTATTTCAGTGTGTCAAATGGCATATTCTTAACCTCCGACATGGTCAAGTCACAAAAGATTGCAACCGCTTCCAACTGCCTTGACACATCATCCATTTCGGGTTTTAACCCGTTGTATGTTATCATTTGATGCAACTTTACATCACGCAGTTCGGTGGGTACAATTATCTTTTTGTTTTCAATCATATATCTATAAAACGCCTAAAATGGTGATTGTTTATGCCAACCTTTCGTGTAAGATTGTGTGAACCTTTGCGTGGTATCGTTGCATCTCCTTGTCCGTGTGCAAAATATCCCCAAACTCCCTAACCGATGAAATGATGGTCGAGTGATCCAGGTGCGAAATACTGCCTATCTCCATGAATGTCATTCCTAACCTTTTACGGCATATGTGGTTGAACATATGACGGGCATACAATGCTTTGCGTTTTCTTGACTTGGCAATGATTTGGTCGGGTGTCATGTCCATCACCTCACAAATAACCCGTAACACTTCGCCCCATGTGGTGGGGTTGTCGTTGATGTTGGTTTTGGGTTTAACAATTTCTTGTTTAAGCAAACGCAATTCGCGTTCATGTTGCATCTTATTCTCTACAACCAGTAATCGCAACCGCTTTATTTCTTGTTTGAGGTTATGCACTTCTTGGTAATGGCTCATTTGTCACCCCCTTCCGTTAGTTTGATGAATCCCGTGTTTTGGTTTGCACCAGTGATACGAATAAAATCCACTTCAATCTTTGCCGAATTGATAATTACTTGGCTTACATCCGCCATTGTTTTTGCCGTTTCGATGTCAATGTCCCCATCCTTTAAGCGTTCCAACACTTCAAATAAGTGGTCACGCACATCGTTAATCTTGTTTCTTGCCATGTTTTTTTATGTATTTTGTTATTTCTCGTTTGATATTTATTGCATCTTTGATTTCCTTCGGGTACTTCATTGGATGGTGTTCCTTCATGAAGTGCATTTTGTCCACCATTTCCAAGTTGCTTATGTCGCAATTCTGTTTGTTGCCATCCTTAAACACTATGTATTTGAATGGTGGGATTTTGCCGTTGTGTTGCTCCCAAGTTAATCGGTGAAGGGGTTTGTACCCTTGCTCGGTTTTAATCGTTATAAAGTCCCTATAACTGCTTAAATGCCCTATCGGATGGTAATTGTGTGGGCGTTGCCCTTTGACAAATCGTGTTTCAGCCCCATTCAGCATTACACCCTTTGTTCCTTTGCACCAACTTGTGCATCCTTTCTTGAATTTAGGCAAGTGCTTGTGCGCGGTGTTTTTCAAATAACCATGCCAAAAATCCTTATCCTTTCTTAACTTGTTTTTGTATGCAATGTTTTTAATGACATTCGGTGTGCAATTAAACTTAACCGCCAAGTCCTTGTTGTGGGTTACGGGAAACAACAAGCGAAATTCATCCATTTCGGATTCCGTCCAAATCTTAAAACTTTTCAAAATAATTGTAGTATGTTGTTGTTCAATTCTATTTTCCATAAATTAATGTCGTTGGATGCTTTGAATCCAACATGGTTTATTTTGCCCTTTATCCATGTGTCGTAATGGGTAAATCCAAGTGACTTCCAAAAGTTGTTTGAATCTAAATCAACACGGCACCGCAAAGTGAAACCAATCCGATGAAACTTGATGCAGAATTGTTTGCACACATCGAGTAATGCAGTACCATAGTGCAACCGTCTTGCATCGTTCCTAACACAGATTTGTTGAATCTTGGCGTATCTGTATGCCGTCATTCCTGGGGTGATTAATACATAACCCACCGCATCATTGTTTGCTTCGCAAATCAATACGACAAAGTTCCGTTCACCACCGAACACATATTTATCCCAAATTGATTTTTGAATAAACCCAACGGCGTTTGAATTCTCCTTTTGTAGTTTGTCAATCAATGCCATGTCCTTAATGGTTGATGTGCGGACCGAAATGTCCTTTATTTTGTCGTGATACAAAACATTGATTAATCCCGTCGAGCAATCAAATTCGCCTAAATTCATTTGTTATTTGTCCTTACAAAGATAGTAATTCACACGAAATAAACAAAAAAAGGGGCGGTTAAGCCCCCTATTTTAGTTGAACATAAGGATGTGTGATGTTGAGAATCCTAATTCTGAACATGCTTCAAATCCTTCGGGAGTTAAACAATACATGTAATCGTCACCATTTTCATTTTCACGAGCATCATATACAAGCCCTTTTTTTACAAGTGAACCCAATACACCTTTTTCAGATGGTGAACTAACTGAATCGTATTCTGAAAAGCCATCTTCAATTTGTGACCTTGATACCATTCCTAATACTTTTACTTCTGCGGGGGTTAATGTTGTGTTTGTCATGTTGTTTGTCATATTGTTCAACAAATGTACACCTATTATTTGTAATTCCAAATATAAAATGAAAAATAATTAAAAAAAATTATCGGATGTCGTATTGGCCGTATGACGATTTGATTCCAAGTGCCATCATCTCGAAGTACCTCCAACTGTCGAGCCCGTGACATGTTCCCGTAGGAATGTTGGTTGTACGCCCTTGGGCATCGGTATCCCAACAATAGTTGCGTAGTTCTTTAATTAGGTTTGTGGATGTGGATGTTACCAAATACGATTGTGATTGCATGATTTGTATTCCGTAGTTGATGGAATCATTTCCCTTGGTCACGCCCTTGATTCTGATGCCGTATCTGCGTATTTCGTCAATTGACTTTGGTTCTGCGCTATCCGCATACACTGGTACAAAGTTGGGCAATGCCTTTGCAATATCCGAATTAAGCATTCCCGTGCGATATGCGACCTCATCAACGATTCGTTGACCATTGTATTCATATACGGCTACTATTGCCGTAGGATCGTTTGTATAACCGAAATCGACACCGCAACCAAGTAACCTTGCATCCTCGGGAATCTTGTCTATGGTTTGCCAATTGGAAAAGATAACCCCTTGAAGGTTTCCAATTTGTCCTAACCCATATACTAAAAACCAATTACGCCAATAGTTTGATGTTTCACCTTTATCCCGTGCCTTTTCAATCTCGGCAACAATCGCAGGGTCCAATGCTTCGTTGTCCTTGTATGTCAAAACAATCATTTCGGAATCCTTATCACCAATCAGTTCTGAATCCACCCAAAACTCATTCACTGGGTTGTAGTCAAGATAAATGAACTTTCTTGTACGAATGGAAAGTTGGTAGTACGATTCCCAATCTATGTTGTTGCACTCGTTTACAAAAAGAACATCACGCCTTGCACCCCTCAACTTTTGTGGTTGATCCGCAGAAAAGAATTCAATGTAACTTTCGTTGCTGAACTTGTAGGTCCATGATGACTTGTTCCATTTTAATGGGTCAAACATCCCAACCATTTCCATGATTTTAACGAAGTCACGGATTGCACCCCTTCGCAAATGCGGGATGGTTTCGGACACCACACTGATTTCACACTTTGGGTTTTGCACCGCGTATGTGATAAGCATGGGAATAATACTAAATGTTTTGCTCGAACTTGTTCCACCGCGCACGATTCTAACCCGCTTACGCAGTTGTGAAATCTTGGTTTGTGCGGTGGTCCTTTGAAGCATTATTTTACATCCAAGTCAATACCATTGAAGATTGGCTTTTCAGTGGTGACATCAATTTGTTGGGTGGGCATACCAAAGCCCGAATCCATTAATTGCTTGTACGCACCGACATCACCTTTCCTTGCCTTGTGTATCATTGCAAGGGTTATTAAATCTTCTTGGGATAGTTTTTCCAATTCCCCCGTGATGGGGTTTTTGCTTTCTTGCATTACCTCCAACCACTTCCGTGCGATGGTGCTTCGGTTCTTGCTTCCCTTGGGTCTGCCATTGGGGTTTCTAACCTCACCTGGCTTTGGTGGTATTAAATTCTCATCATTTGCCATGATTGTCAAATTTGTTTCAAATTATTCTTCCAATATATATTTGTTTCTTTCAAGGTCTTTTGAAGACCAAATAGTACAATCGTTTGGGTCAATTTGACTTCCAAATTGTATGAAATCCCCTTGCATTATTTTGTACCCATAATACTCAAACTTGATTGTATCGTCAACTAAATTTTGTTGATATACAATTCGGTTAAATGCGGGAATGCTAAATTCTTTTATCTTTTCAATAATGAATTTTGCCGATTCATGCGTTCCATCAAAGGTATATCCTTTGATATAAGTTGTTCGTTTATATGTTTGTAGTTTCATAGGTTTTCGATTTCGTGTTTTACTTTTTGCCAAAAATAAATTTCCCCATTACTCAATAAAAATGTTGAATTAGATAACAATTCATCGCACATGATTACCGCGCATTGAATACCTTCGTTTCTTTGTTGCAATCCAACCAAGGTGAATTTGTCAACCAGTTCTTTCGCTTTGTCTTTCGGGGTCATGATTAATCGTTTGGTAAAAGGGGGATAGGCATCCACATATATGGTGCATTGATTGGTGAATCATCTGTTGCCAAATACCATTGCCCGTCTAAAATATAGGCAACCTCTTTGGTGTCAATTAATACCCACACTTGGTCATGTGGTATGGTGTCTCGGGTTTCTCTCCATGCTTTCATAATTTTTGTATATTTGTGTTATCTATAAGCGGGGTTAGTGTAGTGGCAACACACTCGACATCCAGTTGAGAATCGGCGTTCGATTCGACCACCCCGCTCAACTTTTTAGGATAAGGTTTGTGTTGTGACTTGTATTCCATCATTAACTTTTTATCTAATGGGTACACATATTTTCTTTTGCCTGCCAACTTTCTTTTAATATCTCCCTTGCCATGCCTTGCATGAACCCATTTCCCATTACAAAAATACTCATTACCACTTGATTCAGATTCTCCCAAATAAATCCAATTGGTAGCCTGGTATATTGTTCCATAATGGTCTTGCCCTTTATCTGAATACGAAATTAACATTTTAACCGATGGGCAATCTTTTTTGATTAATCTCATAGAAATTCCCAACGCTTGTGATGTTATCTTTTGTTTTGAGTTTAATGCAACCCGTCTTAATTCTAATACCTCACCATTTCGCAATTTTAATTGTTTACCAATTGCGGGGGTTGCAGGATACCCATACACAATTACACCACAAAATTCACCATCATCATTGAATACCGCATAAGACATATTTGCACCCATTGGAATTCTTTTCGCGTAATGAAAATTCAAACACGCAAATTTAACCGCCTTGTATGATGCCTTTTCTAATCTCATATTTCACCCGCAGAAACTGAAAAAAACGCCTTCGGATATTTTCGGTCAATCAATTCTTGAATATCAATTTCCGCTTGTTGTAACTGTTCAACACTTTCCAATGTAATTTTAATCATTGGTGGGTTGTTTTTTGATTCCTCGGTCAAATCATCAGGTTCAACAGAATCCAACATCAAGGGAACATCCAAACCCCATTCGTTTAATTCTTCGGGATTCCAATCGTTTGCCAACGCATCCCAATCCCACTCACCAAATCCAACATTGTCTTTGATTAAAAATTCCCGTTGTTGTTCTTCCGTTAGGTTTTCCGCCTTGATGATTGGTATTTCTTTGATGCCTATTTCTTGAATGGCTTTCCATCTCATGTTACCACCCAGAATCATCATTTCATTATTGACAACAATGGGGCGTATCTCCAACATTTCGGGAAAGTCCTTGATTGATTGTACTAACTTCTTGAATTTATCATCCTTCAAAATCCTTGGATTGTTTTCGTTTGGGATGATGTCTTTTGTTTTAACCCATTCTATGTTCATTTGTTCATTTTTATTTGGTGTGTGATAATTAAAAAATCCATGTGTTGTTTCTTGTCGCCCAACTCCAAATGGTGCTTTCTGCAAAGTGCCATCAAGTTTTCTATGGTGTCTTTTGTTTTTGTGCCACCCATTCCGCGTGGATGAATATGATGGATGTCAACCGCCTGGCTTCCACAAACTTCGCATGGGATAAAATCGGATGTGTCGTACCCGAAATGGTTCATGTAGATTTTAGTATGTGGCTTCATTCAATTGCCTAATTTGTTTTAACCATTCGCCCCATCGTTCACGATCCGCAAACCTAACTTTGCACTTATCACAAATATAAATCAAATTGGAATTGATGTGTGGCCCAGTGGGGTTGATTTTTTCTTCTGTGCTTACTTTGTAATGGTCACAAACCTCACATTCATTCTTGCACTTGATAAGTTTCATACACTTGTGTCAATTCATTTATCATGGTTTGCCATGCCTTTGGGTTGCAAGTACACGGCTTGTAAATTCTTTTGCTTTGGAATATCCGTGACCACATTTTGGATAGGTGGTCCGCTTCCATCGGTGATAAGGTCGTGGAATTTACTGATTTGAAATGTGTAAACCAATCGTATTCGCCTTCCGTCATGCACAATGGTTTGCGGTTTGGGAATATCTTATTCAATTTGTGTTTACGGGCATCGCATCCGCAATCCTCCGAGTTCAACCACTTGACAATGGTTTCAATCCCCGTGGCTTTCGTTACCTTCTGAATCGTATCCCCCAGTCCGATGGATGGTCGTGATTCGGTAAACTGTTTCCGTGTGTCTTTTTTCTTCTGCATATATCTTGTATTTGTTTTGTGTCCTTTGTTTGATAAATTGTTTGGCGTTCTTGATGGAGTTAAACACCGAATGTGTTGGAATCCCCGTGCGTTTTTCTATCTCCCTCATGCTATGCCCATACACAAAATGTAGTTCCAATAACATTTGGTCATAGTCACGGAGTTCATCAATTGCGTTCTTAACTTCACCCATCAAATCAGAATGTGCCATTTCAGCCATTTCGGGGCTTTCTACGGGGACAAAATGGTCTTGGTGTGGTATTGTATGCTTTTCGGCTCTTTTGATGTCCATAAACGCATTGTGAAGCATCTTGAAAAGATAAATGGTATTGATTGTTCCGTGGTGGTTTGTTAGCCGTGTAAAATCTCCTTCCGCCAATTGTATTTCTGCCAACTTCAAATACATTGATTGTACCATGTCATCCGATTCGTCACCCGTTGCCCCAAGGTATTTGGCAATCTTTAACCATTCGTTGTGCCTTTTCGCTATGGCTTCAAGTGTTACCAATGTATGCTTCTATTTGTAATTTGAAATCGTCAAACGAATATACAACCACATAGGCGTAATTCATTGCAGTGACTAACTTTTCCCAGTCCTTTTGGTGTGTGCTTTGCTTGTTTGGTTTGATTTTAAGTTCGATGAATAACCCGTGGTGTGTTTTGTTGGGTATAAATAACACAAGGTCGGCCACCCCTGGCAATACTCCTTCGGCTTTTAATCTTTGAGCCGTTCGCAAATCGCGTGATCCTCCATTGGGAACATGAATCAAATGGTTTGCCCATTGGCGGTATGCCAACCGAAACCACTTCACGCAGTTGACTTGTAAACGGCTTTCAAGATGTTTCATTCAGCATCAAGGTACAATGACTTGGCTTTTGTGAAACCCGCATTGTATGCCATTTGTTGGTCCATTTGTTCTAATCGTTTCAGGTGGTGAATAACTTCGGGTCCTGGTACTGCGGTGGGGTGGTTTTCTTCCAACCACTCAACGAATCTTTCTATTGGTGTTTTCATAGTAAATTAAATCTAATTCTTGACAATCGTATAAATAATTGGCGTGTTGCTCATCGGTGATGATTAATCCTTCTTTGTGAACTGTGGTACACACTTCGCAATTACAAACATTTTTTTCTCTGTAAATCCTTTTCCCAATGCGGTCAATGAACCATTGCTTATCGTGTACCACTATTTTAATCATTTGTAGGTTTCGTTGTAAAATTGACCAAATGTCTTTATGATACCTTCTTCACGCAATACATAGTCTTCGTATGCATAATATAATTTTAGAGTTTCCTCCTTGTGCATTGCTTTGGCTTGTTCTAAAAGGATTTCATGTTTGTATTTTACTTGGTATGTTGTTTTATCAACAATGATAATTCGGTGTTCAATTAATTGGTCAAGAAACCACTCAACTGCCGTTTGTTGTTTATTGTCCATAGCCCAAATCCTTTTTAACTTTTTCTTGATTGGCTTGACGCTTGAAATACTTTTCACCACGCAGTTCAACAAATTCTTCTTGAACCCTTCTTCGCATCCTTGTAATGGAATCACTTGATGTTAATTGTCCATCCGCCAAAATGCGTAAGAATTTTTGTGTTGGTAGATTCCCAGTTGAATAACCCTTGGCGTTCATTTCTAAACCCCAAATCCATGCAACCAATTGTTCGTCCGAATCTCTAAATGTGGGGTATTTAGTTAACAACTCAATAACCACCGTTCTTGTTTCTTGTTTCATTTGTCCCTACAAATATATATATTTTATTATTAAAATTGTTTCGGTATCAAATTTTCTTTGTAAAGTGTCCGATTCCCAATGTATGTGGTTTGGATTGTGGCACATTCCCCATGCCTATTCTTTGAAATAATTAGTTCCGCATCCTCAATTTCGGGTTGTACATCTTCATATTTTGCGGGTCTAAATGGAAACATAACCACATCGGCATCTTGTTCTATCGATCCGCTTTCCCGAATGTCTGATAACAATGGGCGTTTGTCCGTGCGTTCTTCGGGTTTACGGGATAACTGTGCCAACACAATGATTGTAATGTTCAATTCCTTTGCCAACAATTTTAACCCCCTTG
>Ga0247723_1001506_pt1 | contig 13548 bp, 9 predicted proteins | sample MSEWelMarce5H_FC_FD_189079 | JGI IMG/M metagenome (GOLD analysis project Ga0247723, IMG submission 189079) | Subsurface sediment microbial communities from gas well in West Virginia, United States - MSEEL Well Study Marcellus 5H_FC | ecosystem: Environmental > Terrestrial > Deep subsurface > Rock...
GCGCTTTCACAAGAGGACCCTGATCCATAGGACAATTAAGTCTAGGAACAAGGCCCTCTTGTGAAAGCGCTATATACTTAGATACAGTTTGTATCTGACGCATCTTTCTCCTACTGTACGGTAGTTGGGAATTTCAAATAAAATTCCTTTGCCTTTGGGGTCAGACCCTTCCAGCTTGACCAATCTTCTCCGCCCTTGGTCATATAATACGTTATCTCTGCATTTGTTACTGGGTCGAATAACCCAGCCTTAGTTTTTAAGTCGAACTTTTCATTAAACAATTCAAGGCGGCCTGTTCCCAAGCCATCTATCATATTAATTTGGAATAATCCGTAAGAATTATCCCCAGTCTTCCTATTCCCATTATATGCAAGCGGTCTTCCGTTAGATTCACGCTTTGCGATGGCCCAGGCTTTTTTAAGACCTTCTCCATCAAATCCTACAGCGGTGAGCAATGAGATTAGCTCGTTGTCTGTAAGCGCCTCAGATGGCTTGTAAATTTCTTTACTAAACGCATCTAAAGTTTCTTGCTTTAGTTGGGCTTCAGTTTTCACTAAAGGCTTTACAGTCAAAGCGTTGACGGGCTGTACAGGAAACAAAAATAATGTTATCATTACTATTGTAACCATGTTATGCACAACATCGCTCAACTGTTGTTTTATATTCTCCATTGGCATTTCCTCCTTTAGAGATAACGAACTATAATAATAACATTGATTGATAAAGCGTGTCAAGCCAGTCGACCAGAAAGAATATAATGGATATTTCGTTTTCTACACCAAAAGTTAATCTAACAACCTCAAACGGCTATGGTTACGCTGGATATAATATAGTAGAATCATTAAAAAGTTTAAAACACACAATATATTTTCAAAACGCTAGAGCTCCATTCCAACTTAACTTTTCTCAACCACCATTATTTAAGCTACATAGGAATCAATATCAAATCTCTTATACACCATGGGAATCAACACAAATACCAGAACAGTGGAAAGAAAATTTAAACCTAGTAGATGAAATCTGGACTACTTCAGACTGGTGTGCAAACGTATTTGAAGATAATGGTTTTAAGGATATAAGAGTTTATCCTCACGGCATAGATCCAGCATGGACTCCTAGGAAAAGAAAAGAGTCGGACGTAATAAAGTTTTTGCATGTTGGAGAACCTGCTCCAAGAAAAGCTGGGCAGATGGCAGTTGATGCATTCTCTCATCTTTTTGGAAATAACCCTAAGTACTCTTTAACTATTAAAGCTTATAATAATAATACCACTAGAGTATATAATAATTATATAGATAGAGATATCATAGGGCTACCAGACAAAGTATTTAATAATATTAAAATCATAACAGAAGATATAGATGAAACTGCATTGATTAAGTTATTTCATGATCACGATGTTTTAATATACCCTAGTTATGGAGAAGGTTTTGGTTTTATCCCGCTTCAAGCGCTTGCAACTGGTATGCCAGTAATTTCAACTTATGATTGGGCACATTATAAAAACTTTATTGGTCCACTAGGATTGAAATCAGAGTTAGTAGAATCTCCTTGGCCTCACCCGCACCCAGGAAAAGTTTTTGAACCAAACTACTTACACCTAGTTGAATTAATGAGAGATGTATCTTTTAATTTTAATGCATATTCGGGATACTATTTTGCTCAGTCAACTAAAATACATGAAGAATATAATTGGTTGCAGTTGACTAAGAATGCTTTTGAAAAAACTATTCAAAAATTTAACTAGCCCTAGACCAATAAATAAAAGTTTGATACACTAGGACTTCATTCAATTTTAAATTAATCCGTAAGGCGGAAGAAAAGGTGTCACTAAAAATGTTAAGAACTATAGAAAACCCATATGAAAACTTTATTGCATTATCTCGATATGCAAGATGGATTCCAGAAGAGAATCGTCGTGAAACATGGGGTGAAACTGTAGATAGATATTTTGACTTTATGCTGAACCACCTTAAAGAAAATCATTCCTATGAGCCGTCAGATAAACTTGTTAAAGAATTAAAAGAAGCAGTATTCAATAGAAACGTTATGCCTTCAATGAGATCAGTAATGACTTCTGGCGCAGCGCTAGAAAGAGATAATGTTGCTGGGTATAATTGTTCATTTGTTCCAGTTGATAATCCTAGATCATTTGATGAAACTATGTATATCCTTATGTGTGGAACAGGTGTTGGATTTTCTGTTGAGTATAAATATGTTAATAAACTTCCTGCCGTCCCAGAGTCACTAGAGAAGTCAGACACAATAATTGTTGTAGAAGATTCAAAGCAAGGGTGGGCTAAGGCTTATCGTGAACTTTTGGCGTTGCTATGGACAGGACATATTCCAGCAATTGATGTATCAAAGGTTCGTCCAGCAGGAGCAAGACTTAAAACAATGGGTGGGCGTTCATCTGGACCACAACCACTTGTTAATCTTTTTGATTTTACAATTGCAAAATTTAAAAACGCAGTAGGTCGTCAACTAAAACCTATTGAAGCACATGACATTATGTGTAAGATTGGTGAAGTTGTAGTTGTTGGTGGAGTAAGACGCTCTGCTATGATTTCTCTTTCTAATATTAATGATATTGAAATGGCGGCAGCCAAATCTGGTAACTGGTGGGAAAACAACACCCAACGTGCACTTTCAAACAACTCAGTGGCATATTCTCGTAAGCCACAAATGGAGCAGTTTATTGCAGAATGGAAGAATCTATATGATTCAAAATCAGGAGAACGAGGTATATATAATGTGGCCGCAGCTCAAGCCCAAGCAGCCAAATATGGAAGAAGAGATCCAGATATACACTACGGAACTAACCCTTGCTCAGAGATTATTTTACGTCCTTATCAGTTTTGCAACCTTTCAGAAGTCGTACTACGTGAAAAAGACACAGTTGAAGATGTCTCAAATAAAGTTCGCCTTGCAACAATCCTTGGGACTTGGCAATCAACATTAACAGACTTTAAATACCTTCGTAAGATTTGGAAAGATAACACAGAAGAAGAAAGACTACTTGGAGTTTCGTTAACAGGGCAATTTGGACACAAGTTTTTTTCTGGAAAGCAGGGTCTTGATAAATTAGAAAAGACGCTTTCTGAACTTCGTGAACATGCAAGAACAATCAATACAGAAGAGGCTGGGAAAATTGGGATTCCCGAGTCTGCAGCTATTACATGTGTAAAGCCTTCTGGAACAGTATCTCAATTGGTCGGGGTATCTTCAGGTATGCATCCATGGCATTCCCCATATTACATTCGCACAGTTCGTGGATCAAAGGGAGATCCAATTTCTACATTTTTAAAAGAAGTAGGAATTCCTGTCGAAGATGATGTTATGAAGCCAAACGATACATACGTATTTTCATTTCCAGTAAAAGCGCCAGAGGGTGCAATTGTTAGAAATGATTTAACAGCATTGGATCACTTAAATACATGGTTGGTTTATCAACGTGCATGGTGTGAACACAAACCTTCTATTACAGTATCTGTAAAAGAAGATGAGTGGATGGAAGTTGGAGCTTGGGTATACAAGTATTTTGATGAGGTATCTGGAATCTCATTCCTGCCACACTCAGACCACACATATAAGCAAGCCCCTTACCAAGAGGTAACAAAAGAGGAATATGAAGACCTTCTTTCCAAAATGCCTAAAAACATTCGATGGGAAGACCTTTCATTTTATGAGACAGAAGATGGAACTTCTACAAATGCTACGCTTGCTTGCACTTCTGATGGAAACTGCGAGATTGTAGATATCTCAGCTTAGTGGTAGAATATATAGTATTCGGGTAAAACCGAAAATTCCTGGGCATCCCGCCCAAGATGGAGGATCTAATGAAAAAAGATCTTAACAATGATGGAGTAATTACAATGACAGAACAAATCTTAGCAGCGCTTGGAACCTATGCTCGTGCATTTCTTTCAGCAGCTATCGCTTTGTATATGACGGGGAACACAAATCCGAGAGACCTTCTACTTGGTGGAGTTGCAGCCGTTGCACCAGTTATTTTAAAGGCATTAAGCCCAAGTAATTCAGAATTTGGCTTCAAAGCACCTAAGTAAATAACATACATTAGGATTACTCCTGTGCTAAAATAAGTACAGGAGTTTTCCTATTTAGGAGTACTAGCAAATGGCAGGACAAAAGAATTTCGAAGTGGATCAAAATGCCACTTTTACATTTATTGTTGAATATAAAGACAATAATAATTTACCCATTGACTTAACTGGGGCAACAGCTAAAATGCAGGTCCGTGACACCAAAGGTGGAACAAAGCTAGCATTTTCTTTAACGTCTCCAAGTGGCGGAATTGTAATTGACCCTACTAATGGCAAACTTACTATAAAGATAACTCCCACACAAACAAACAAGATGTTTTATCCAAAATCATCATATGACATTATGATTACCGATTCAAACTCTAATAAAATAAAGCTATTAGAGGGATACATGACACTTAGCAGGAGTGTGACTATTTAATGTCTGAGACAGTAGTAGTAAATGAGGAAGTAAACTCTGTAGTAGTTAAAGAAACTATAAATAACGTTAATATCCTTTCCCCAGGACCGCAAGGACCCAGAGGAAAAACAATATTAAATGGTAATGGGTCCCCTTCAGAAAACTTAGGTCTTGAGGGAGACTTTTATTACGATAAGGGAACAACAAGATTTTATGGTCCAAAGCCAACAGATATAACATGGGTAGGCGCAGCAAACTTTCTTTTGACTACAAGCACATTTACATATTCATTTTCAATCGGGCAGTTAGTGAATCAAGGTTCTTACTGGTCTCTTGAAATAGTACATAATATGGGTTATTTCCCAAATGTAACTATTAAAAACAGCGCAGGAGATATAGTAGAAACTGGCATAGACTATAATAGTACTAATAAAATAACACTGACAATGGCTCAACCATTCGGTGGGATAGCTTACCTATCCTAAAGGAGAATAGAAAATGGCAAGATTATTTGTAACTGATATCAATCTTAACAAGAATGAGCTTCAGAACGCTAGAATTCAAGGACTATCATCAGCTCCAACGGGAGCAGTAACTGGTCAAATTTATTACGATACATCAAATAACACGATGTACTACAACAATGGGCTAGCTTCACCAAACGGCCCATGGGTACCAATGAACTCTTCAACAGAAGCTGTTCAAGATATTATTGGAGCATCAGTATCAGGCGGTACTGGTTTAACAGCAACTTATGTAGATTCAACTGGAATCACAACAGTTGATCTGGACAATACAGCAGTAACTGCTGGATCATACGGATCATCAACAGCTATACCAACATTCACTGTTGATGCACAGGGTAGATTAACTGCAGCTGGAACAGCAGCCCTTGCCACAGCACTTTCAATTTCGGGAGATACTGGAACTGACACAGTCAACCTTCTCTCCGATACACTATCAATTGTTGGCACAGACCCAATTGATACAGACATAACAAATAACACAGTTACAATTTCTGCAAAAGATGCCACTACAACTACAAAGGGTGTTGCTTCATTTGCAACAGCAGACTTCAATGTATCAAGCGGTGCAGTTTCTATTAAGAATGTCGCCCTTGGTACACAAACAACAGGTGACTATGTAGCAAATATTCAAGGAACTACAAACGAAGTTACAGTTAGCCCAACCACTGGCGAAGGAACAACAGTTACAATTGGTTTGCCAGATGATGTAACTATTACAAATAGTTTGACTGTTGGCGGAAACTTAACCGTTAACGGAACAGTAACTGCAGTAAATACAGAAACAACAACATTAAACGACAACATAATTGTTTTAAATAATAATGAATCTGGAACTCCATCTCAAAATGCAGGACTTGAAGTAGAGCGTGGAACATCTGCTAACGTTTCAATACTATGGAATGAAGCATCAGATCAATGGACAGCAACAAATGATGGAACTAATTATCATGCGGTAACAAGAAAATATTCAACAACAATAGGAAATGGATCTTTAACTCAAGTTCCAGTTACTCACAACTTAGGTGCACGAGAAGTTACGGTTCAAGTTTATGACACTTCAACTTTTGATACAGTAGAATGTGATGTAGTAAGAACTTCAACTTCTGTTGTAACATTAGGATTTACAGTCGCACCAGCAGCTGGAGCATACACGGTAGTAATTGTAGGATAAGGGACTATAAATGTCTGTAAAAAGATTAGTCCCGCTTAATGCAGTAGAATTATCTACGGACCCAGCAAATGCACGTCGTGGAGATATTTACTATAATACTACGGTAGACGAACTACGTGTATATGACGGAATATCATGGTCTCCTATAATGGGTTTAGCAGATCACATACACACATATGATGGTGATATATATTCTGTTGGATCTGTAACCTATCCAATGGATCCCGTTATTGATGGAGGTACTCCTTAATGGCTATTAACTACCCTAGTTCTTTAGATAACTTTACAAATCCTACTTCTGCCAGCCCAGTAAATAGCCCATCCCACGCAGACCAACATTCAAATGCCAACGATGCAATTGAAGCTCTTGAAGCTAAAGTTGGTGCAAACAATTCTGCAGTTACAACATCTCATGATTATAAAATTGCTCAACTTGAATCTCTTGTAACTTCTGCGGTTTCAGGAGCAAAATCTATTTATCAAGATGTAAGAAATCAATCAGGTTCTAATTTTGTAAAAGCCACTCCTGTTTATGTAAGCGGATCTGAAGGTGCATCTGGGAAAATGCTTATATCTGCTGCTTCAAACGCATCAGAAGCCACTTCTTCAAAAACAATGGGGCTTACAACATCTGCTATTTCTAATAATAGCAACGGGCAAGTAATATCTGAGGGAATACTTGAGGGAATTGATACAACTGGAGCGGTAGATGGAGATCCAGTATGGTTAGGCGTAAACGGAGCAAAAATATATGGCTTGTTAAATAAACCTTCCGCTCCAGCACATTTAGTATTTTTAGGTATAGTAATTAGAGGCGGACAAGCAAATACAGGATCAATGTATGTAAAGATTCAAAATGGATTTGAATTACAAGAAATTCACAACGTAGAACTTTCTTCCTTAATAAATGGAAATATTCTTGCGTATGACTCTACTACATCTACTTGGAAGAATACTAATACACTACAGTCTTCTAGCTCTACAGTCCCACTCGTTGTTAAAGGATCTGGATCACAGGCAGCAGATTTACAGCAATGGCAAAACTCTTCAGGAGCATCAATAGTAAGATTTGATGCCTATGGAAGTATGTATGGATTTAACAATGCAGTATATGGAAATGCTTACGGAGATGTTTTGGGAAGAGCAACTTACTATACGGCTCCATCAACAATAGGTATAGTTATTCGTGGCGCAGCAAGCCAAACCGCAAATTTACAAGAATGGCAAGACAACACTGGTGCCGTAAAAGCGCTTGTTGGCTCAGGTGGAAATGCCGTATTCAATGGAATTCGTTCTGGTTCTGGTTCTACAACTGCAGCAATAAATGCATATACAACTGCTGCTCAAATTGGAATACTTGTTAGAGGCGCAGCATCTCAAACTGCTAACCTTCAAGAGTGGCAAGACAGTACTGGTGCAATTAACGCAAGCCTAACATCTACGGGTGATTTCAGAATTGCAAATATCTATGCAATCAGTTCTTTTAATAACGCACAATTAAATATGTTATCTACGGGTGCACGAATTACAACAAATGTTGCAGCAAATGTGACTCTCACCGTCAAAGGTGCACTCAGTCAATCTGCGAACTTAACTGAATGGCAAGATACTACAGGTAGTACTAAAGCAAGAGTTTCAGCTTCAGGAGCAATAGTTACTTCTTCTGTTGGAGTATTTGGGTCACAATCAGCAATTAATAATTCTCAAGTTACTATATTAAATAACAATCTTTCATATCCCGCAATTACAGTCAAAGCAGCAGCATCCCAAACCGCAAACATTCAAGAGTGGCAGGATAGTGCGGGCACGGCATTAAATGTAATAGCATCAAGTGGAACGTTGGTTATTGGCGGAACAAATCCAATAAATTCATCATTTGGTATAACTCTTGTTAATAAACAAATTGCAAGTTATTATTCTGCAAATAATACAAACTATATTACAGCCCTTAATCTTACAAGAGGTAATACAACTGGAACTTGGATGAACATAGGAACAGTTGGAGATTCTGCAAACGGAATATCTTCTGTCGATATACGCAACGGAGGAGAACAGAGACTATTTTCAGTTGGATATAATGGAAACACTATAATCGACTTAAAGTCAACAAGTGTTACAGGATTAATTGTTAAGGCATTTGGAACACAAACTGCTAATTTACAAGAATGGCAAGATTCAAACGGAAATGTTGCTGCAAAAGTCTCATCGGATTACTCTATATCCTCAATTGCTGGAGGATTTTTTGGAACCTTAACCTCCACACCACAGTCAGGAACTTACCTTGCAGTAAGACCATGGGCAGCAAATCATGTACCATTTTTAGTAAAAGGTTTTGCTGCACAAACAGCAGATTTAACAAGATGGGTAAACGATGCTGGAACTACTCTAGCTGCAGTAACAAGTAATGGCGGAATACAAGCAGGAACATATAATGGCGTTATAATTAGTTTAAATTACCCAGGAATTGTTATTGATACAAGCAATGCTGATAATACTCAAGTTTGGCTAAGAAATTTATCTGCAACTTCAAAAAGCGGTAAATTTGTTGGAATTAAAGCAAGACCTGGTTATGCAGATGCTGTATCTGGAGACGATCTTGTAACTTTAGAGGGACAGCAATATATTAGCTCACTAGGATATGCTTCTGGAAAGATATTAATATCTAATGATAGCTCTACTCCAAGCGCTACTTCGTATCCAGCAAGAATAACATTCCATACAGTAGCAATTGACTCAACAACATTAACTGAAAGAATGAGAATTAATAATGCTGGATTAGTTGGTATTAATATGACACCAACAGATGCATATTTGTCAGTTACTGGAACCTCATCAAAAGATGCAATTAGAGTATATAGCCAAAGCGGATTAGCTTTCTGGGGTGCTGGAACAAACAATAATATTTACTCATCTGGAAGCATGTATTTAAATGGCGGAGATTTTGCAGCCAGCGCAAGATTAATTATTGGAACTGGAGGAGTCTCAAATTCTGGAATTGTTGTTCGTGGCGTAGCATCTCAAACTGCAGCTTTACAAGAATGGCAAGATTCAAGTGGAACAGTTCTTGCAAGTATTACTGATACAGGATTTTCAACATCAATTTTAAGAGTTCCATACATTTATTCATATTCAATTCAGGGCTGGAATGGAGTTGGAGGCTCAATTGAATTTGCAAATGCAACACCAATTACAATTAAACCTCAATCTGCTTCTGTAGTAAATTTAGTTATAAAGGGAGCCGTCTCTCAAACCGCCGACCTACAACAGTGGCAGGATAGCGCAGGAACGGTACTCGCAGGCATAGGGCCAAATGGAAGAATTTATGCTCAAGGAAAAGCGGGAAATACAGATGATCTTTTGTATTTACGCAGAGCAGATAATGGTGTTAACTTTTATGTTGATAAAGATGCAACATTACGTGGCAATTTTTCAATTAGACTTAATCAAGAGCCTACAATAGACACACAGGCCTACATGTGGTCTGGAACTGGATCAAGGTCAGCACTTGGTGTTTCAGGAACTGGTTCTACTAATCCAACATTTTATGCAAAAGCTACAGCGTCACAAACATCTAATTTGACCGAATGGCAAGATAGCAGTGGTAATGCACAAGCATTTGTTCGCCATGATGGTTTTATAAACACAAATAGCAGTATTAGAATTGCTGGAGATAACCTATCTGTATATAGATTCCAGGGAGTTTCAGACGGAAATTATACAATGAATTTCCCAGGCTCTGGAAATATTCAATTATTTTCTGCAACTGATAGCCTTGGCGGTGGCTCAAAAGTACTTGGTATTTCTAATGCGACAACTGTGCCAAGTTCAAACCCAACAGGCGGGGGTATTCTTTATGTAAACTCTGGTTCCCTTGTTTATCGTGGAGCTGGTGGAGCAATTACAACAATAGCAAGATCAGGAAATGAATCTTCTACAATTTCTGCAAATACCGCCACAACTGTAGATACAGTATCACTTTCATTATTTACTACAATTGAATATACACTTTCAATTAAGCAAGGTTCAAAGGTTAGAAGCTCAAAGGTTCTTGTCCACACCGACGGAACTTCTGTGGACTCTACAGAATATGGAATTATAGAGATGGGGGGTGGAATCACAGGAATTATAGTAGCAGCATCAGTATCTAGTACAGATAGCATACTTCAGGTAACTATCACAGACGCAGCTACTACAAATGCCACAGTTAAGTTAATTAAAACAATGTTATAATTAAACTATATATTATGGGGAAATGTGAACCAATATGAGCGATAAAAATTTCAAGGTAAAAAATGGCCTAGATGCCAACGGCGCAGTTACAATTACGCAGCCAAGCACCTCTACCGTCCCATTAACAATTTTAGCCAACACCCTTGCTACAGGTTCAAACCTGCTTGAAGTTAAAAGACCAGACGGCACAGTAAGACTATCAATTGGAAATGATGGCGCATTTTCTGCTCAAAATCTTGTTGCGTACAATGTTAGATTTTATAGTGCTCAAACAGGATCATCTGGATTAATTATAAGAGGACTACCATCTCAAACCGCAGATTTACAACAATGGAGAGATATTAATGAAACTGTACTAGCAAGCGTAAGTGCATCTGGATCCATATCCGCAGTAGACCTTACACTTTCTGGAAATTTAACTGTAAATGGAACTACAACTAATCTTAACTCTACTAACCTTATAATTGAAGATAAAAATATTATTATTGCAGATGTTACTACTCCTACTGATACTACCGCCGATGGAGCGGGAATTACAATAAAAGGCGCAACTGATAAAACTTTTAACTGGGTGCAATCGACGGGATCATTTACATCATCAGAACCATTTATAATAAATACAAACTCAACAACAAGAGCAAATTTAATAATTAAGAGTATTGCTTCGCAGACTTCTAATCTTCAAGAATGGCAAAATCAATTTGGATCCGTTGTTGCAAAAATAGATAGCAATGCAATTTTTAATTCATTAAACGCTGGATCTGGCGCAGACAGCTATTCAAGTATTGTTGTTGGCGGAAGATGGATAAGAAATGAACAAAGATCATCTTTAACTAAATTTGGTGTAAATACTGGTGAGTGGCACATGGCTAGCAATCCAGATAATTCAGTAATAGCAATAACAGACAATCAAGTTGGAATATTTGCAATTGCAGCAACGCTTCCCACATTTACTATAAAAGGCGTCGCTTCTCAGTCAGCTGTTCTTCAAGATTGGCAAAACTCTACTGGAGTTTCATTAGCAAATATTGATGCAAGTGGATATTTTAGGGGCCCTCTTGTTGAAGCACGACCAACAAACCCTGGCCTGTATGGAGTTGCTATTGCAGCAAATGCTTCTCAATCTGGAGATTTATTTCAAATAACAGATGCTTCAAATAATGCATATACTGGAGTAAGCTCCACAGGTAAATTTGTAACTGGTAACACTACAAATAATTCAAGATTTACACAATTAACATCCGCCGCTCTCGGTCAATTAACTGTTTATGCCCCTACTAGCTCAACCGTTGGAATAGTAATTAAGGGTGCTGTTTCACAAACTTCTAATTTAACAGAATGGAAAAATAGTAACGGAAGCACAATAGCTTCTGTATTAAGCAATGGAACATTTCAAGACTCTTCAACTGGATTTAGTGCATTTGGAATGTTTTTATTTGACAGTAGCAATGGTATGGTTGCTAGAGGAACTACTGCAACCAAATTTTATTATTATGGAAACGATACAATCCTTGAACCACTAGGAGCAGGGTATAAAGGTTTAATTATAAGAGGCGCCGCTTCACAAACCGCAAATCTTCAAGAATGGCAAAATTCGGCGGGAACAAAAGTATCTACGGTTTCTCCACTTGGCTATTTAAGCATAAATAAGTCATACACATCCTATCCGCTTGAAGTAAATGGATCTCTATATGCAAAAGATACAACATCTGCTAATTTATATATTCAAGGTGGAAACAATTTACTATATCCTTCTGTTATAACGGCAACTGGAGGTAATGGATGGACTTCCGTAACTGCAAACTATGCAGTTGCTCCAGATGGAACAACAACAGCAACTAGATATTTATGGGCATCAAATGGAAATTGTTATACAACTCCATCTTCTGTTACACCAAATATTGCAAATGTTTTTTATACCGCAAGCATGTATGTTAAAGCAAATATATCTACTTCAAAAATTCTATTAAGTATTCGTCCAGGAGATTCTTCTGACTATTCAAATGTAGAATTTGATGCTTCAACAAATACGGTAGCATACTCTCAAAAAACTCCAACTTCTGTTTTTTCAAATGGAACAGCAGGATCGATATATGTTGGTAATGGATGGTATAGAATTTGGGTGACTTCAAAAATATCTTCTGTTTTGCCTGGGTTCACAGTAATGATAACATCAAATAATCCAAATGGAGATGTTTCTATTTGGGGAGTTCAACTAGAGCAAGGATATTATGCATCTGCTTATACACCAACAACAAATGCAGCAGTAACTTCTACAAATAATCTTTATGTACCTTCTGGCTCTATCTTTAGCCCATCCATTCAAAGTATTGTTTCTAACACCGCCACGTTAAATACAAATGGCGATACAGGCGGAATCTTAATTAATACATCTGCTGCAGCAAATAAAGGACTTGTAATCAAAAGCGCAGCATCTCAAACTGCTAATATATTTGAAGTTCAAGATTCAGCAGGATATCCTTATTTTAGAATTGATTCAGGATTTAATATAAATAATTTAGGATCCTTAAGCCTATTTTCAAATCGTATCAACGGCGCAATGCTAACCCTTACACCAGGATACTTTGGAAATGTTGGAGCAGTAATTCGTGGAATGTCAGGACAAACCGCCGATCTTCAGCAATGGCAAAACTCTGCTGGAACAAACATGGCAATTGTTGACGCAACAGGAAATATTACTGATGCATCAAATACTGCATGGCTGTCCCCAATTGGCGGCGGCTCTAATGATGCTACAGCAATTCAGGCTTTAATTGATGCTGGCAAAAAAGAAATTAGATTGGGTTCTGGACAATGGACATTTAGTACAAGAATTAAAGTTCCAAATGGAGTAACAATTCGTGGAACTGGAACAAGCAGATCTTCAACAACTGGAACCCGTGTAAATGCAGTTGCATTAATTGCTTCAGAAGGAACAATAAGAGATATTATGTTCACTGGTGCGGGAGAAAATGCACAATCAGAATTAGGTGGCGGTGGAATAGCAGTACTTGGCGGAAGAGTAATAGATTGTTCTGTAACTGATTCAAGATGGGTATTAGCACCAACAAGACAACCACATGGGTATTTAAAGAATTTTATGTCAAAGATGCAGGGCGGATACGGATCAGTAAAAGTTGCAGTTCTTGGAGACAG
>Ga0247723_1001507_pt1 | contig 13534 bp, 10 predicted proteins | sample MSEWelMarce5H_FC_FD_189079 | JGI IMG/M metagenome (GOLD analysis project Ga0247723, IMG submission 189079) | Subsurface sediment microbial communities from gas well in West Virginia, United States - MSEEL Well Study Marcellus 5H_FC | ecosystem: Environmental > Terrestrial > Deep subsurface >...
CAATGGAATATACTATTCCAGGTTTATCTCCAGAGCCTATTCCAGAAATTGCAGAACCTGAAGAAGAAGAAGCTTTAGCTCTTCCAGGCGAAAAGAAGACCAGAAAACCAAGAGTAAAACCAATTCCCGTTGGTATGACTGCAGTTTCACCACAGGCTTATCAAGCTTTTATGGATAAGGGCTCCCAATATTTGGAAGAAATGATTCCAGATCTTTATGCTGGTTTGCATTATGCCCCAGGCAGTGAACTTCAGCAAATGTATGGTAGAGGCCCACTAAGATCAATGACTCAAGCAATTCCATATGCTAGAGGCCTTCAGACAAAAGCCCAGCTGGAAGCAATCCAATCTGGCGATGCTGATGAGATGCAAGCTGCTGGTGTTGATGTAATTTCTCAATTCAAGAGAGAGCTTCTTTCTTTAATGAGTGAACAAAACTTAAATTATATATGGCAACAATCAGGTAGAACTGTTCCTGGAGCTGAGGGTTCCAAAAAGAGCTCAAGAAAAATATTTAACCAGAAGCTTGAAGAACTTAGACAAGATCCAAGATTTGCTTCAAATCCAGAAATTTCTGGTCCAGGTGGAATGATAGATCAATACCTCAAGACTCCTGGAGCAGGACAAGAAACATTTGATCAATTTGATATGGTTAGAAGAAGTGCTGAATACATGAGAGCGTTGCGTGAATCCGGCAAATCTACATTTGCTGAACTTACCGATGAAGACATTGAAGCAGCTGCTGAAAATGCTATCAATAGAGAAGGCTCACACTATGGCGAGAATCAAGCAATGTGGCTCAAGGGACACAAGCCTTACTTTGGATTAAGCCCAGAAGTTATGAAAGCAATTATGGTTAAAGAACTTGCAAAGCTTAGAGCAGACTCTCCAAAAGAAGGCGCAAGATCAATTAAATTTACAGATATTGAAATGCCATCTACTGACTTGCAACCTAAGAATGTTGGTTATAAGGGCAGACAAAAAGCAACTCCTGAAATCATCCCAGATGTAACTCCAGATATAGAGGCATCATCAAGAAGATTTAAGAGATTTGCGAGTGCAGAACCGGCTGAAAATGTAGATTTCATGGCCAACGACGAGGATTTACTCGATATATGGAAAAATAACCCAGACCTCCGTGGTGAGCTATCTGGCTTATTAGTCGATTAAATTTAATAATTTTTTATTAACCCCTCCATTGAGAGGGGTTAATTTTTTTGAAAAAGCTAAATGAATTTTTTCAAAAAAATAGGTAAATTGTATAATTTTACATAACCAAATAAGTAGGCTTAAGTTGCCGAAAGATTAGGAGTTTACATAAAATGCCAGATCCAATTGTACCAATTCATAAAATGAATGATCATGATGGCTTATTCAATGTTCAAATTGAAGGCTTGTCTGATATGCAACAACAACTTCTCGGAGAGCCTAGAACTGCTGCAAAAAAGACCTATTCATCACAAACATTGAATACCCTTGAAAGAATTTATAAATCTAAAGACGAGCTTCTTTCAACTGCACAATCCCACCTAAACAGAACTGCTGAAGATATTGAAATTTTCTCAGTCCCAACAAATATTAATGATTACGAACTTTTGGGCCTAAAAACTGAAGGTTTGATTGTTGGTAGCGGTAGAGCAGTAAAGCTTACCGAGGCTGGAAGAACTGCATTGCGTGATTTTTGGTTGAAGTCTGCTAATCAAGAAAAAGTAAATAGAGAATCTCCAAAATTTGATTACAATTCTGCCCTTGACAAATATCAGTCTATTAGAGCAGTAGCAGAAAACTCTAACACTGGAAGAGTTGCACAGGCTTCTACAAAAGGGAGATTCAAGAAGTAGAAAATAAAATGAGTTTGCATAGTGAAGCAGAGGCTCTTGCTGAGATAATTTTAGAATTATCAAAGAAATCGCCTAAAAATAAAAAATATTTTATAAAATTGCCCCTTGTTTTCACTGCAATCCGTCATCAAAAATATGGTGATGGTAAAAAGAATTTGATAGCAATTATCAAATGCTCTGCAGATTATGAGAATATTTCATTTGATTTAAAACTTAATGAAATAGTAAATAAATTTAACAAGTATGGTGGTAAACCCAAATTGGGTTCGAGTGATTTAAGAAAAATACATAACTGGTTGCAATTAATAAATTTTGCTTTAAGAGCAGCTGTTATGGTGCAGGAAGATAGATCTGGAAAGTATTCAGATCCAAAAAAATTGGTAGAAGTGGTTTCTGAAAAATTGTTTAATTCTAAAGAAACCAAAAGATCTTTTGTAGCACACCCAGAGGGTAGCAAATACGAGTTTAAGCCCTTGAAGTATGCAGATACAAAAACTATATCAAAATGGATATTACAAGAATATTCAGATTACAAGAATGAAGTATTACCCTTTGGTTATACCCCTACGAAGAGAGAGTGGGAGTTGTATGGACTAAGGGGGCAAACTAAAACTGCATATAGCTCTTTAGTGAACGATATACAGAATTTAGTTAAAAGAGCCAGAATGTTGGATGAGAATGGTGATCATAAACAAGCTGATTTGATTTATGAAAAGTTAGTTTCTATGCAACAAAATTTGGAACAGTTGACAGCAATGTTGACTACGGAATAAGATATGGAACACAAATTTACAATCAGATTTATAGCAGACAATGACTATAAAAGGTCTAAAGGCTTAATGTTTGCCGAGCCTTTAGAAGAAGAAGAGGTTGTATTTTTTATTTTTCCTAATTCTGATTTTCATTCATTTTGGAATAAAAATGTTAGATTTGATTTGAGTTTAGCATTTTTAGACGAAATGGGCCGTGTGGTTGATTTTGGTGATTTAAAGGCAGAATCTGAAAAACCAGTGGCTTCTTCGCGGCCCTCTCGATTTGTAATCGAGGCTAAAAAAGGAGCCTTTGATAATAAAGGTGTCAAGGTTGGAGACTTAGTCAAGTACCTTGGCGATACATTGGTAGTTATTCCTTTGGGCGGTTGATCCTTTTAAAAGGAAAAACGTTATTCAATTTGGAATAAAATTAATTAATCAAGGGATCCTTGAAAGGAATTAGAAAAATGGCTGATCGTATTTTCCCATCTGCTAAGCAAGATTCGCTTGGCAATGAAAAACAAATTAACACCATCGACTGGGACGTCTTTGCAAAGAACTTTAAGTTCGCTGCAGAAGAAGACGAAGATGCAGAAAAAGTTAATGTCAAAGACATGACTGATAGCGAATTAAAGTCTGCTATTAAAGAGCACATGGAATCAGGCGATGACATGAGAGAATTCTGCGAAGAGTGCCCTGAAGATGCAGATTGCAAGCCACATTGTATAGAATGGCTTGACAGAAATCCAGAAGAAGACGAAGAAGACGAAGAGTCTGATGAAGATGAAAAGTCTGATGAAGATGACACCAAAGCTAGCTACGGCAAGATGGCCAAAGCTGCTAAGAAGCATCCATCTCCATTTATTCAAAAGAAGATGGATGAGCAAAAAGAAAAAGGCCCAGACAAAGACGGCGTCGATACTGAGAACATGCCTGCTGCATTGAAAAAATATCATGACAAGAAGCAGTCATCAGAGCCTGAAGAGTCCAAGGTAGTTCGTGCTAAAGAAGTCATGTGCGAGAAGTGTGCTGGCAAGGGCTGTTCTGCTTGCGGCGATATGAAGAAGAAAGCATCTACCGAAGGTCGTGTAATTGTTTTCAATAGCCCATCTGAAATTAGCGCAGAAGCTCTTATGGTAGCAAAGACTGCTGGAGATGATGTCAAGGTTCGTGCTATTCTTGCTGCTCGCGAAACACGCAACAAGGTAATTGAAGCTAAGCTTGAATCACTTGCTCAGGAAGAAGTTTCTAAGGTGCAAAAACTTGCACAGCGCAGAGAGGCTCGTGAATCTATCATTGCACAAGCTGATGCCGCTGTTCAGCGCGTTGCTTCAACAGAAGCAAAGATTGCTAAGTCCAACAAGCAAGAAGGCTTCAAAACAGTATCTGCTATGCAGAATGATGAGAAGATGATTATTGCTCAGCGCTTGCTTGACAATGGCTTCCCTAAGGAATATGTTGAAGCTACACTGGGTCTTTCCAGTGCTAAGGAAGCTGTTGTAACAGCTGAAGAAACACAAATCCGTGAAGTCATGGCTTCCTCTCTCAATGATGCCACCAAGAGAACTGTAGTTGCAAGTTTTGTTAAAGTTGCAGAACTTTCACAAGAGCAACTTGACAGATGTATCAGATTCTGGGTAGATGAGCTTGGTTACGGCGACGAAGATTGGGTAAGAGATCTCTTCGCAAAGAAGTAAGGAAACGATATATTCTCCGGTATAATAAATACCGGAGAATATATTAAAATAAAAAAATATGGATAAATCAGATTCCATCAAGAGATTTGATGATCATAATTTAGATCACTATTATAAACATTTACTAAATCATGGCTTAGTGCCCAGAAAGCAAGGCTTTGGTACTCCTCCCACAATCAAGGGGGATAAAAATGTTTTAGGTGAAGAGGCGCGGCGTGAAGGTTTGCCTCACATTGTTTCAGGAATCTCTTTGTCTGACTTACATAATCAGCAAAGTAAAAACAGATCCAAATAGAACGTTAAGGAGGTAAAAACGCCATTGGCGTTTTTGATAAAAATATGGGAAGATTTAAAAGAGTTAGTGAAAACGAAGAAATCCCTCAATCTATTGATCGCGCGCTTTTCAAGACAGCCAGCATCCAAGAGGATCCTTATGCCAAGCTTGTTGCTGATGCACAAAATCGCCGTGCATCAATCAATCGTGAGTCTTTAGGTTACAATGATGAGATTCAGGCTGCCCAAGAAAAGTCATGGGAAAGATTAAGTTCTGCAACTAAGTACAATTATAATAATTTTACTGCCGAAGATGATACATTAAGCAACCTTAATCCAGAAGATATCTCAATGAGTGGTATCAGAAGAGCTGGTTACGACACAGATAATATCTCTATGTCTATGCGCCCAAATCCAACAGATATGTTCAATGACCCTATCACCATCGCGATGAGGGGTGCATCTATGTGGGGTGACCACGATGAGATTGAAGATATTCTTTTGAGCATGGCAGAAGAAGACAACCAAAAATTTGATAGATTGTCTGAAAGAGAAAAGAAATCTGCAAGAGTTGCAAACTGGGAAAATGAAAAACTTGAAGAGCTTGGTTCTTTACGAAATCAGGCATTTGCAACCAACAGAGGCCATTCTATTGTAAGAGCGCACCACGAAGGTGGTGTTGCTGGCAAGAACAATATGCTGGACTATTCTTTCCTAGACGAGAGAGAACAACAAAGATTAGCAATGGTCGAAAACAAGAGAACCCAAAAATTAGCTATTAAAGAAGTCGGTGGAAAAACCAGACAAGATAATCATAGTGATTGGGAAAAGTCTGCTCTTGAAAATGTTAGAGCACCTAGAGTCCAGGATTATAAGAGTGACTGGGCTGATGAACTCGACCGTATCATTGGTAAAGGTTAATTATTATGCCCCATAATTCTTATTCACAAAGCAACATGACATTGACAAACCCTTTGCAAAATAATGGGTTAAACGATATTTTATTGCAGCCTGGAACAGGAAATATGGGGCAAACTGATTCTGTCACCAAGGGTAGTTTTCTTAAATTATTAGACGAAATTGCAAGTCCCGGTACCGAGATTGACCAATCATTATTAGCAAGGCTTGATAAATCTATGTCTGCTTCTGCTGTATCTGAATATGTTGAAGACTTAAGGGTATTATATGGGGCTATGCAGAATAATACTGGTGGTGTAATGTCGATCGATCCACAAACTGGTGAACAATACAAAGACGGACATGAATTAGCCAGAGAACTTGCGACAAGGGTGCGAGAAGATATGAATAAAAACGCAAATGCAATTTTTAATTTTACAAAATATGCCCAGCAAAAAGCCCGCGAAGACAAGGGTAAGAAAAAGACTCGTGGTAACCCATTTAGAGTTCTTATGGGTAAAATTGGTAAATTGCTTGACCACGGCTTAAGCAAGCGTGATATTGTACGTTATATTGGCAAAGAGAACACTTGGGAAGACGAGACTATTGACAAAGCAGTTGACGTTGTCATGGAATATTCCAAAAAGAAAAGAAAAGATGAAAAGAAATTCCAAAAGGACTCATCTTCTGAAAACAATTTAGTAAAATTAGCAGCAAGAGATGCTGATAAATCAATTTATGAAGTCGGACCAGATTTCGAAAAAAGATCAACAGGCGAGCTCATGGCTCGTGCCACATGGCTTAAAGATCTTGCTGACTATGGTGAAAAAACACCACAGGGCGATGGCCGTAAAGCTGCAAACAAAGATGGAATTAATGCACAGTTGAAATTAATTCGCTCAGCTTTAACAAAGCGCGGCTTTGAACTTAACGAATTACCTTAAGGATTGTCTATTATGAGCGAAAAAAAGCACAAACATGACCATGATCATGAGCCATTAGTAAGCGAAGATAATTTGCACAAAATGCTCAAGTCTATTTTGCCATTGATCGAAAAAGCAAAGCAAGAAGTCAACGAACTTAAAGAGCATGAAGAAGAGCATGATGGCGGGATTCGTGATATTATGCTTCAACCAGCTATGATGCCTGTGTCTCATTTGTCTGAATTAGATGATTATGACTTTGAGCAAGGTGATATGTTTAATGCATTCAAAAATGATTTAGATGGCTCCAAGGGTATAATTAAGATTATCAAAATTAATCCCAGCGAAGCGTTTGATAAAATTGCATCTTGTGTAGAGAAGATGGATAACATCAAAACTGCAAGACGCTTAATGGAAATCAGAAAAGCCTACAAACTTGTTAAATCTTTTGCGATCGAAAACAATGGCGTTGATCAGGTTAAGGCTGTAAAAATTCTTGAAAAATTATTAAAAGAATCTGAAACAGTTTCAGAGCGTTATGCATTTACAAAAGCAAAGCATGCTGTTTTAGCAGGCGAGCCTGAAATGATTGATGCGGCAGCATATAGAATTCAAAATGTTTTTGCAAATAAAGTTCCACATCCAAATGTAAGAATTGCTTATTTTGAAAACCCAAGAGCTCAAGATGGTGAAGATTACCAACTTTGCCCTAAGGCCAGATATCAACTTGGCTACGCTGTCCCAATGCCTATCAGCTCTTGTAGAGATAATTGTATTGACTCAAGAACGACCAGAGATGGGCAGGTATCTTGCGCATATCAAGATTGGTTGAAGCATGCAGCTGACAACCATATTTCTGCTGTTGAAAGATTAGATGAAGTACATCCTCAAGTAAATGCGGAAAGCAAAATGAATCTCGAAGAAGGCGAAAGATTTAGAGAAAATCATTTAGCCATCGACGCAATGAATTTTGAGCAGAGAATGGAAGAAAAATTACGAAGCTTGAAGACTAAAAGCAAAACAAAAATTAAGCTAGATGAGAGCATCGAAGCTATGTTAGATAACGAAAAAATTTATAATGGCCATCAAGGTGAGGTTGAAAATAGAAGCATGGAAGACAGATTAAGAAAACCAGTTGTCGCATCTAAGTATGAAGGCATTGATCCAGAAGAAGAAGTAAGTTTCGGCGCTCAATTAGAAGCAAAGAGAAAGAAACTTTATGTTGATGAACAAGTTGAGCAAAGACTTGACGAAGCAACTGAATCAAATCTTGGCCATCATGGCGAGCCAACGCAGCGCATTCAAGATGTAAATATCAAGAAGGCATGGAATCAAACCAAGAATACGAAGCTTGATTCTACCAGCACTGATACAATTAATAACCAACTTGAATCCCGCCATGAAGCTGATCTTGCTAATATGAAAACAATTGAAGAACTTCTCGCAGATGCAGAGCACTATTACTCTGATGATGAAATGGAAGTATTAGTTTCTACATTAGAAGAGCTACTTTCAAAGCAACATAAAGGTTATTAATAATTAATGTGGTATCGTAAGTCGCAAAATTTAGGGGGCTTTATGCCCTCTAAGTCTAGCATGCCTATTGAAAAAGGCATCAATGGTCCTGCAGATGAATATGAGCATTCTGATAAATATTCTCCTGAAAATATAGATGACCCTTATGTTGTAGGAAAGACTCGCGCTATTGATGCCACAGATGAAATTTTAAAAGACCCAAAACTTGATGCTTACGGCATGACTATGGAAGAAAAGCTTTCAAAATTACACCAAGAGCCAATGAATAAAATGGCTAATACAGACCCAAATTCAATTAAACAAAGAATAGAATTATTACCTTATGAAGGTCTGACAATAGAGCAAGCCTTGCAAGAAGACCATCAGGAAGATAAAAATATTGTCCAATCTTTATTTGATGCTAATTCTGATGCATATACTGTGTACAAAGGTAACAATAGTGCAACTGTTGCTAAGTCTTATGAAAATCAGCCAGCAATGGTTCCAACAAATAGACCTGCTACTCAATACTCTAGGTAGTTGATTGCAGTTCTTTATTTTTGTATAATAAAAATAAAAATTGAGGTTTTTAGTTGTGCCTACAGGTAAAGAAAATATTCCAACTTTGGTTACAGTATTAAGAACGGCAGCGGCAGAAGTTACTGGCCGCGAAGTTTCTGGTATGATAAAATCTGACAAACCACAAAGATCTTTGCCAGGTGCTAAGTCTATGACGCTGATGGATTCTAGATCTAGAACTGCCATGAATCGATCTGCGCAAGTAAACACCACTTATACTTCGCCTAACTTTTATACTCCATTTACACAGCCACAAGCTTTCCAGGTACCTACAAACAGAAAAGAAGTTTATACTTGGGCCCAATGGATATATGACAACGAGCCTATTGTAGCTGCTGGAATTGACTTCTATTCTGACTTTCCACTCGCTGGATTCAAAATTGAATGTGGCTCACCTTATGTAAAAGGCTATTTTGAGAAATTATCTAAAAAATTAAATTTAATTTCATTGATGCCACAAATTGCTCACCATTATTATCTTCATGGTGATGTTATTTTATTTGCTACGATTAACTGCCCTAAATGCAAAGGCATGGGTGGAAATGGTGAACCTTGTGATCACGAAGGTGCAACAGTTAGTCATATTGATATTTTAAATCCTGACTATATTGAAATCACCCCTGGCTTTGGCGATATGCCAGCCTCTTATTATTACACACCAGATGAAAATTTAGTAAGAATTGTTAGAGACAGACAACCAATAGAACAATTCAACTCAATTCCTGAATCATTAAGGCCTATCATTCTTCAAGGCCAACCACTTAAGCTTGCAAATGAGTCTATATGGCACTTGAAGCATGGATCTTCAGCTTTCGCACCTTATGGAACTTCTATCCTTAAAAGATTAATGGGAGTTTATGCTTACAAGGATAAATTAAGAACTGCTCAGTGGCTGATTGCTGAAAGACATATTTTACCTATCAAATTGGTGAAAATCGGCAACGACACTAGACCTGCCAGTGAAGAAGATCTCGAAACAATGCAGGAAGAGCTTTCCAATGTTGCAATGGATCCATTGCTTACAATTGTAACTCACCATGCTGTAGATTTTGACTTTGTTGGCGCTAATAGCAAAATTCTTCCAATTACAAATGAAATGGAGCAAATTGAAACAGAATTTATCAATGCCCTTTCATTAAACAAGGCAATCATTAATGGTGATGGTCCTTCTTATTCTAATGCCCAGGTTGGCCTTCTTGCATTAAACAAAAGATTAGATCAAATCAGAAATCAAGTTGCATATTGGATTGAAGAAAGAATTTTTAAGCAAGTTGCAGAGTGGAATGGCTTTACCACAAAGGGCGAACGCGGTGAAGATACATTTATTTACCCAACTATCAAATGGGATGACACTCAACTAAGAGATAATACCGGCATCATTCAGGTTCTTGCAGATCTATTTAAAAATGGTAAAATATCTGCCCAAACAATGTATGAGTATTTTGATATTGATTTCGATCAAGAAGTTGAAAGACTCAGATTTGAACAAGCCGCTAATGTTGTTTCGATGCCAGGAGTTGTTGGGGGTTTAGGAAGCGTTTCTGGTTCTGGATACGGCGGCATGATGTCGGCACCACCAGCCCCACCAATGGGTGGTTTAGGGATGGGATCACCAGGCTTAGGAGCACCAGCAGGACTTGGAATGCCTGCAGGCTTACCAGCAATGGCAAGTGTAGATAATCCTGCCGAATCATACAGATTAGCTTCTTCTATAATTAATGAAGTTTATAACGAACAAACAGAATTATATGAAGCTAGATCTAATCAAAGAATGGCAAGCACAAAATTAAAATCACAGGCGCACATTGATTTCTTAAAAACTGAATTTAGAGTTTCTGGTAGAGGCTTATTGGGGCCACTCCCTGAAATGCCAGAAGAAATGATTGCATTGGTAGAGCCAGGTCCTGGTTTTACTAAATTCACATGGCCTGTTAATGCTTCAGCTGTTAATGAATATAATAATTATGTAAATGAAGAAAAAATTGTTATTGCTAAAAAACAATACCCAAGCCAATCCATTCAATTATTTACAAGCTGGGAACAAAAATTATATAATTTATTATTAGCCCAGAATATTCCATTTGCTATTTATGCACAATGGCAAGCTGGCCCAAATCAAAAGTATCAATTAGATGCAGCTATGCCAGAAATTAAATTAGGTATTGAAGCTGATTCGAGAAAATTCCATTCAAATCCAGAAGATATTTCGAGAGACCAAAGAAGAGACATGGAACTCGCAACACAAGGCTGGACAATCTTAAGATTTACAGAAGAAGAGCTTGAAAACAAGCAACATGAAGTTGTTAAAGTAGTCTTTGATGTAATTAAAAGATTACTTAGTATATAAGCCCCTTTCATCTATAAAATTTATTTTGACAATAATAATAAAAATTTTAAATCAAACACAATTCCTCTTGAAAAATGACTTTTTAGTTCTTTTTATGATATCCAAATATTGTTAGAAACGTAAAAAAATTAAACTGTACAATTAAGATAAATTTTGAAAAGTGCAGGTTCTAGGCACTTTATCACTAAAAATATCAAATAGAGTTTATTTTGGATTTTTTCAAAAAAACTAAATCGAAAGCTAAAGAGGAAGCCATATGATCAAGACGGGTGTTTCAGGAGGGATGATTAATTTAAATTCATTTTTAAATAAATCTGACCGTAATGAAATTGAAAATTCCAACCTTCGTATCGCCTCAACACTAAGAGAGGCAGCGAAGGATGGCTTACAGTCACTTTATGCTGATGTCGATGATGTTTTAGAAAAATACGAAGGCACAGATGTTGTCAAAATTATGCATGAACTTAGAGATGAAAAACTCTTGTGGGTTCGTGCAAGAGCTATTGACGCAGATACTGTAAATGCAAATGGTGATTATTTTGCCAAGGCCGAACTTTTAAAAGAAGTTGATGTTATTCAAGCTGATAAAGACGGTAAAAAGGTAAAAACAAAAGCTCCTGCATACAAGACTTTTGAAGGCGTTCCTATATATGCTAATCATAAAAATGATGATGTACTAGAAGCCAAGGGCATGGTTGTTCATGCTCAATGGGACGATGATGAGAATTGTGTCTATACTGTATTTTATGTAGACGAATCGGCTTATCCAGATATTGCAAGAGGCATTCGCGTAGGCTACATGCATGATGTATCTATGGGTTGCCAAGTTGAATCAGGTGAATGTTCGGAATGCGGCCATATTGCCGTTGACACAAAAGATTACTGCGATCACTTAAAAAAGTACAAGGGTAAAGTCAATCCTAAATCAGGTAAGAAAGTTTATGAAAAGAACATGGGTCTTAAATTCATTGAACTTTCTGTTGTTGGCGATGGTGCTTTCCCAACATGTGAGATCGAAGAAATTTATGACAAGGATGACATTTTAAAGAAAGCTGTTACCCTTGAAAAGAAAGCTAGTGAGTTACATGCTAATGTAATGCTCGCAGCTTCAAATATACCTTCAAATGTTTCAGACCGCAATGAATATGAAACTTGCTTGAGACAAGCAAGCTATGCTGCTAATTCAGCAGTTAAAGTTGCTCAAACATTAGTTGGTGGTCCATTATTGGCTGGTTCAGGGGCTGGGCAGAATGCAACAGTTTCTAATATTTTAAAATATTTAGGTATTGACCCAGCTTCTGGTTTGAACATTTTAGATATGTTAAACCTTGCCCTGAATTTCTTAGAAGTTGCAATCATTAATATGTTTGCGCGCAAGGATAATGTTGATTTAACCCACGTTTCTAAAATATCTAAGTCCATGGCTGATTTGCAAGCCACAATGGAAGATTTAATCAATGACGGAGTTGGCTCAGAAGGCCAACAACAGGCCCCTATCAATCAGGGTCAGCCACAAGCTCCTGGTGCAGCTCCTGCTGTTCCACAAACAGCTCCACAAAGTTATTCTCCAACTGGTGGTGCGGGGCAGATGATGACTCAAAATCAAAATTTTGTTTTACCTCAAGAGATGCAACAAGGCATAGGTGGTGGAGCTTTGGCTTCTTCCTCTTCTAGAGCAATTGTTTGGTCTCACACAGGTGAAGAAGTAAATGCAAGAGTTGCAACAGCTTCTAAAAAGAACAAAATTGGTTTAGGCAAGGCACTGGAGAATCTTGCCGAAGCACTTGGTACATCCGCCAAATTCCAAGCATCAAATGTAAGAGCGGCGGAAAATAATCAGCCGATTAAAACAAATTCACCTATAAAGGTGTCGGGAGGAAATAAACCAATGAGTATTTGGGAAAAGTTTACCCAACAACGCCGATTGAAGCAAGCTGCTAAAGCTACTGAAAAATTCGAGCTTGAAGATAAGATGGGTAATAAAATTGTTATTTCGTCTAAGGGCGATATTGAAGCGTATCACAACAATACAAGAGTTGCATGGGAACCAAGCCTCTCTGACACACAAATCGAATCTATCGCTTCTGGTAATGGAATCGAAGTCACAGCAGAGATTCTTTCTGAATTTAGTCGTGTTGTAAGCGCAGCAAAGGCAAATGGCAAGAGTGTTGTTGCAAACTGGACTCCTGTTACACCTACTACTGTTCTTAATGAGCAGCTTTCTGAAATGCATAAGGGTTCTTATGATATGACCCTCGAGCAACTTCTTGGCAGCAATTTAGCTGAAAGATATAAGAGAGAAGATGTTGCTGGTGAAGAGACAATGGAAGAAGAACTCGAAGGCATTGATATGCCAAATAATGCAGATGACATGGTCACCATTAATGAGCTTTTGGCTAATAAAGCTGGTCTTTACGGTAATAACTTTGTAGATGACAAGGTAAAAGAAGCCTTGCTTGAAGATGCAAGATTGGGACATCCTGACACTGTAATCAATGAACAATTGACCGCAGTTCAAAAGGAACATTCTTTAAACACCCCTAATCTCGTAGTCAAGGCTACAGTTGAAGCTTTAGGTAAAGCCGTTATAGCTTCCAAGGTAACTCCTGAAGAAGTCGTTGGATTAGCAGCAAAATTAGCTTCACAAAATAATTTTGTTGGTCTTTTAAAGCTTGCAAACTTAGGATCTGGTGCTAGAGAAGTAATTGCCA
>Ga0247723_1001508_pt1 | contig 13533 bp, 12 predicted proteins | sample MSEWelMarce5H_FC_FD_189079 | JGI IMG/M metagenome (GOLD analysis project Ga0247723, IMG submission 189079) | Subsurface sediment microbial communities from gas well in West Virginia, United States - MSEEL Well Study Marcellus 5H_FC | ecosystem: Environmental > Terrestrial > Deep subsurface >...
ATACTAACTTTTTTAAATTACGCTGAAAGGTCTCCGAAGATTAGCCATCCAGATGCAGTTTTCATTGCTGTTACAACTGAGTTTGTAGTTCTGAATTTTAATCCTGGTGTTCCTACAACGCTGTTGGTTGAAGCAAATGATGCTCCAGTTCCTGAAGCTTGGTAGAAGTCAATTGACTGTCCAGTTGAATATCCTGTTGCAGGAAGAGTAATAACTACTGCTCCAGCTACTGGCACAAACTTGTCTTGTTCTCCTGCTGCAAGTGTTGCTGATGCTGCAAAAGATGATGCGAATGTTGTTATTGAAGGAACGCCTGCTTTTGCCTGTGTTCCATCAGAGAATACAATTCCTGCTGCTGGCAAAGTTACTGTTCCAGTAAATGTTGGAGAAGCAAGTGGAGCCTTTGCTGCAAGATTAGTTGTTACTGTTGAAGCAAAGTTTGCGTCATCACCAAGTGCGGCTGCAAGCTCATCAAGTGTATTTAAAGCTGCTGGTGCTCCTGTTAATAGTGCATTTACTTGTGATGTTGCATCTGCGATTGCTTCTGACTTAGCAGTTGCAATTGCTGTAGCCTGGGCTGTAGATACTGGCTTTGAGGCATCTGCTGTATTATCAACATTTCCAAGTCCTACTGAAGACTTTGTAAGTGCTGCTACTGCAGTTGAAACTTTTGTATCTGCTGCTGTTCCAGCAGCTGCAATTGCTTCTGATTTAGCAGTTGCTACAGTTGTTGCTGTTGCGAGAACTGATGTGTCTGCAATTCCATGCACATTTGCTGTTAAACCAGCATGTGTTGTATCTGCTGTTCCAAGGGCTGTAAGCTGTGTTTGAATTGATGATGTAACTCCATTAATATATCCTAATTCAGTTGCATCTACTAAACCAATTGATGTTGTTTCTGGGAGTGTTACAACTCCAGTAAATGTTGGTGCATCAATTGTTGCTTTTGCTGCAAGATCTGATGTTAAGTTAATAACTTTATTCTGTGCAATTGAACCTGCAAGCATTGTATTTGTAACTGTACCGCTGTCTGCAAGTGTGACTGCTGTTCCAGCAATCTTTGTTGCATCAATAGCTGCTGCTGAATTTATGTCCGCATTAACAATTGAGTCATTTGCAATTTTTGCTGATGTAATAGAACCGTCTACAATTTTTGATCCTGTTACAGAATCTGTTGCAAGATGTGAAGTTGCTACAGCTCCTGCTGCAATTTTTGTTGATGTCACTGCATCATTTGCAATTTTTTCTGTTGTTACTGCAAGTCCACCAATTTCGGCAGTTCCTACGGAATCATCTGAGAGGTGTGACTGTGAAATTGCATTTGCTACTAGTTTTGCTGATGTTATAGAGCCATCTGCAATTTTTGCTGTTGACACTGCACCATCTACAATTTTTGCTGAGGTTACTGAGTCTGTTGCAAGTTTTGCAGCAGTTACAGAGGCATCTGAAATTGACTCCATCTTATTATTTAACTGTGTTTGAATTGAGCTTGTTACGCCATCTAGGTGCTGAATTTCGTCGTTTGTAACATTTCCTATTTTAGCACCATCTGTAAAGAGTGCGCCAATTTCAAGAGTGTCTTTTGTGTATGTTGTAAAGTCTACTGTTGTTCCTGGTTCCGCTGTAACTCCAGAGAAAAGTTTCCACTTTCCATCTGATGCGTCACGAACAAGTCCTGCATGCTGGTATGTGCCATCATTAAATGCTGCAACAACACCCAAGTCTAATACGTTAGACTGGTTTCCCTCTCCAATGTAAATCATTGGGTCATCCACTGTATAGTTTGTTGTATTTACTGATGTTGAAGTTCCGTTTACAGTTAAGTTACCAGTAACAGTTAGGTTTCCGCCAACTGTTCCATTTCCTGTAGTTGTAACTGTTCCAGCATTTACGGTTGTTGCTGTAACTAATGCAGTTTGTACTGCAGTGGCTGGGGCAATTGAGTCAGATAGAGTAAATATGCGCTCTGTTCCTGTGCCGTTTGTGGCTGTAATTCCGTTGCCGTTGCTTATGTTTGAAATAATTGTAATTGTGTTTGCTGCATCATCATATGTCTTGGTTATGCCTGCACCAGCAACTATTGCAGAACCAACAACATCCTGAACAGTCTCTGTTATATCTAGCTCTGATGCTGGGACCTTGCCAGAAGAGTTAAGTGATGCTACTCCACCTGCAATTCCACGATCAGACGCTGGAATGAAGTCTGAGTCTACTGTATTTGAAAGTCCTAATACCTGTGCATCTACGTATGACTTGAGCGCTACTATATTTGAATCAACATTAATTGTGATTGTATTTGCGCCATCGTTATATGTCTTTGAAAGTCCTGCTCCCATTGTAAGGGCAGTGTTAATTGCGTCTTGGGATATTTCACCAATCGCTACATCTGAATTATTTGCATATGCAAGGGCAGTCCATGTAGAAGACCCGTTACCGAATTTAAATAAGTTTGAGTCTGACTCAACACCCATTTCTCCTGCTGCCAAAATTGGATTTACTGAGGTCCACTGTGAAGCGGTTCCTCTTCTTACTTGAATTCTTACTGTTGACATATTTGCCACCCCTTATTTAGACTTATTTGGTAATTATAGCACTACAATAATTCCAAAACAATTAGCTAATTGTTCCAGAATCAAAGGTCATGCTGTATGTATCTGTTGAGTAATCTCCACCATCCGCAAATTTTGTGGCTGTTGTATTTACTCCGTTTGCATAAACTGTATAGATTGGATCGCCATTGTAATCAATAGCTAGCCCAATATCCATAAATGTTAAAGCACCTAGATCTTCTGCTGCATCTGTTAGAAGAGCAATTTCCTTCCAAGTTCCATTAATCTGAATTTTTAATCGTCCAGTGGAAGAGTCGAAGGCAAGGGGGGTTGAATTTAATACTAAGTTTTCTACATTTACTGCCGCATCAAATGTTGCAGCTCCTGCTACGTTAAGGCCATTTTTAACCTTGAAGTTTTTATTTACTATTGCCATTTAAGTTCACATATCCCCTAATTTTTTGTTGGGGTTTTGAAAGGACCCCTTACCTTTTATTTAATTATTTTATCAGTGTTGCATAAACCATTACATCTGTTGATGCGTAGGTTGTTGTTACTGATATTGAAACGTTACCTGAAGCATACGCTGCTGTAACTGTTCCTAAATCTGTTCCTGTTGTTATTGAACCAAATTCTGTTATTGCTACGTTATTGCTTGTATCAAGTGTAAGTAGAACCTCAGAAACCTGAGTATTAACACCATTCTTTAGCTTAACAAGTGCTTTAGCTGTGCGATAATCTGCACCAGCCCATGTAAGAGCATTTACGGTTGCTGCAGATGCTACTGTTGTAGTTGCTGCCCGTACTGCTGCAACATCATTTACGTTAACTACTGTAAATGGTGTTGTGCCATTCTTTACATTTGTAAGAGCACTTGCTGCTGTAGACTCTGCTGCTGACTGCGCTGCAGACTGTGCTGTTGCAATTGCTGCGTTACGGTCTGTAACTTCACCTGAGATTGCTGTTGAAATTGCTGAGTTACGAGCAGTTGCTTCTGCTGCTACTTTAGCTGTTGCATCTGCTGAAGCTGTTGCTTCGGCTGCTGTTTTAGCTGCGTTAGCCTTAGATGTTGCGTCTGCTGAAGCTGTTGCTTCGGCTGCTGCTTGCGCTGCGTTAGCCTTGCTTGTAGCATCTGTTGCTGCTGCAGACTGCGCTGCGTTAGCCTTAGATGTTGCGTCTGAAGCAGCGGTTGTAACTGCTGCTGCAATATCTGTTGTAACCTGTGATGCGTTAGCTTTTGTTCCAAGAGCTGTTGTAATTGTTGTTGTGTAATTAGCATCATCATTAATTGCTGCTGCTAATTCATTTAATGTATTAAGAAGGTCTGGTGCGCCATCTACTAATGTTCCTACTGCAGTTGAAATTGCTGAGTTACGGTTTGTAACTTCTGTTGCAATTGCTGTAGTAAGTGCTCCTGAAGCTGTTGCTTCGGCTGCTGCTTGCGCTGCGTTAGCCTTAGATGTTGCGTCAGCTGCTGCTGCTGAGATTGCTGCAGACTGCGCTGCGTTAGCCTTGCTTGTAGCATCTGTTGCTGCTGCAGAGATTGCTGCAGACTGCGCTGCGTTAGCCTTGCTTGTAGCATCTGTTGCTGCTGCAGACTGCGCTGCGTTAGCCTTAGATGTTGCGTCAGCTGCTGCAGTTGCTTCTGCTGCTGTTTTTGCAGTTGCAATTGCTGAATTTCTATCAGTAACCTCTGTTGCAATTGCTGTTGCAATTGCTGAGTTACGGGCTGTGACTTCTGCGGCTACTTTAGCTGTAGCATCTGTTGCTGCATTTGCCTGTGCGCTTGATGCTGCACCTGCTGCATCGTATGCTGCTGCTGTAGCAGATAATGCACGAGCATTTGTGAAATATAGATTTGATCCTTCTGCAAGATCTCCAGTATCATGGTTTGAAAGACTTGAAACTGTTCCTGTTACATTGCCAGTTAAGTTACCTGAAAATGTTGCTGTGATTGTTCCTGCAGCAAAGTTACCGCTTCCGTCACGCTTTACTACAGCATTAGGAGTGTTGGCAGTATCTGCTGATCCACCAACTGTGCTGATGATGAAGGCTGTTGATGCCTCTGTTAATACATTATAACCATTTACCGTTGCGACGGAACCGTCGACGATAAGGCCATTTTTTACTCTAAAGTTCTTATTTACTATTGCCATAATTTATGACTCCTCTTACTGCTTTATTTTAACGCTGTTCTAAAATATCTTACAGTTACTTCGCCTGATACTGGTGTGACTGTTAGACTAATTATACCATTTGCAGATTCAAAAGCTGTTGTTGCGATTGATGAATTGGCATTTGTTACTATATTCGACTCAGATACATAAATATCAGAATCCCCTCTAAGTGCTGTTATGTTTGAAAAATACGATTCACCAGTAGATGCTTTTGTTATTTGTAATGCATATGTGGCTGTTCTATAGTCTGCAGCTGCGTATGAGTCAATTGTTGTTTTGTTTTGAATCCCCGCAATTGTTAAATCATTGTTTCCTTCTAGGCCCATCAATGTTTCAATGCCTATTGACTGATTTGATAATGTTGCAATTGATGTTGATAGCTGATTAACTTTGTATGTCAAAGAATTTGAGTCTGTTGAACTGGTTACGCCAACTACATTTTCTAATGCTTCAATTGCATCATTAGCGTTAGCATGTTGTGCTGCGTGGCCAACCAATTCATCTGTAGATGCTGGGTTGGTTAGATTGTCTTTACTTGTTGGGAAATTGCTTGCCACTGTATCCTCCTGGCGGTGTTGCCTAAACTAATTATATCCTATAAAAATTTATAATAAGGCAAAATTTACCATTTACCTATTGGGCATGTTGCCTTTGACATTCCAGATTTAATTTTCATTACGCAACCACATTGTTTGCATTGTGTTGTTAGTGCAATAAACTCTGGGCAGGATTTACATATAGAATACCTTGAGTTTCTAATTTCATCTGAGGCCCACTCTGTTTCTGGGTTTAAGATCTCCCACGGCTTCACAGAGTCCTTGTCCATTAAATTTTCTTTTATTGCTTTCCATCTTGATGTCATTTTATTCTTTATTAAACTTGGTTCCATCCCAAATCCAGCCATCTGCTTGGGCTGGAAGATCGTTGATGTCTAAGTCTAATGTTGTAAAATTAACAATTGTTGGGCTACTAGAAAGTGCACTTCTTAGAATTTCAGTAGTAGAGTCTCCTTCTGGTATATTGAACCACCCGCCAAATTCACCATCTACTAAAACCATAAAAAATTCACCACCAAAACTTTCTTTTATAGACATTTATATCTCCTTTTTATTAATTATAACATATTAAGCTATTTGAAACAATAGATTAATCGTTAGTTTTTATGTTGTGTACCAAAATGTTTCCTGCAATTATTACATCTGTAGGGGCTGCGTCTATCTGATAGACTATTCTTGGCTCATCAATAGTATCAATGGACAAAACTGGTCTTTCAATAAGCGTAAAGTCTGGCTCAACTTCTACAATTGTATCTCCAATTTCAATTGAGCCTGTTGAAATAAACATATAGGTTCCATCTCTCTTGACAAGCACTGTGTGTTCTAGGGAGAATCTCTTAGATGTGTCTCCATTAAAATACATTGTAACATCTTTATTGTGAGGAATTATTCCTACAACTTGAGTATCTACAGTTTCTGCGTTTGACATTTCAGTTGCAAACCAAGTAGCTGGATCTTGCTCAACCTCTGAGGTCAGCTCATCCCAGTTAACGCCAACTATTGTGTCACCAATCTGAATATCTTTCATAGGTGTCATAACAATTTGACCATTGATCTTTTTCATAATTATAGTGTCTTGATCGATACAGCCGCCAAATACTGGTGGTGAGAAGAACGCTGGTGGGTTAAAGAACGCTGGTGGGTTAAAGAACGCTGGTGGGACGAAGAACGCTGGTGGGAAGAATGGTGGCACGAAGAACGCTGGTGGGTTAAAGAACGCTGGTGGGTTAAAGAACGCTGGTGGCACGAAAAACGCTGGTGGGAAGAATGGTGGAGCGAATACTGGTGAAGCACAGGCGGCTTGTGCTGCTGCGGAGAGTGCTTCGGCTGATGTTGATCTATAAACTGTGCTTACTCTAGCAGAAGATGAACCAGTTAAACTATCTGATGGCATGGATGATGATGTGCTTGGCCCAGACACAGAAGGGGAGCTTCCATATACACCACTAAGCGCATTGCAAGTTGATGTTCCTGTATAAAAAGTTACACTTGGTGCGGCAGTTGATTGACATGCTGGGTAATCTGTTCCAAGTACGCACTGTCTGCTATATCCACTGCCACTTCCTGAGTTATTGTAACCAGGCTTTGTGTAACCACAGTTTCCAATTCCACCGCCGTTATATGATTCTGTGCAAAACCATTCATTTACTGGAGCTGGGTCTGTCGACTGGCATCCTGGGTAACCTGAAGTTGAGCATGATGTGCTATAGCCAGAACCACTAGCTGAAGTATTAGTTGAGCTTGTTGTATATCCACAATTTCCTACACCCGCACCAGGAGAACTAGTTGTACAATACCATGTTGTTGTTGGTGTAGAGCAAGTTGGTACAACCACAGATCCTGCATTTGTAAAGCAAGACCAACCAGATTTAACATCTCCAGCTCCATGTAACGCAGTGTAAGCAGCAGAGCAGCTAGACCAGGATGATGATGATGTACTTACGACTCCATTTGAAGAATCACAATAAGCAAAATAAATCGTTGGATTTGATGGCGGTACACAAGCAGTTGGAATACCAAGTGCTGAAATTATTTGTGATGATGTTAATGTGTTTGATGTAACATTTCCAGTTATGTTTGTTATTCCTGGACCAAATGGCGCAGTTCCATATCCTCCAGAATAAGCTCCAGCTGAATTACATGTTACATATGCTGCATACTGTTGTATATAAGGCGAAGCTGTAAGCGAATTACTGCTTGAGCTCTCTGGTGTAGAATTTAAATCAGTTAATAAGCAATAAACTTTACAGGTTATTGTTGAGTTGTCATATGTTGTTGTTGTTCCCAAATCTAATGTGCTGCTAGAAGGTATAGTTATAAGTGAGCCATTTGAATACCAATTATAAATATAAGAAGAAATAGATGCTGTATTTGTCCAAGTTCCAGTTGTTGAGGTAAATACTCTTCCTCCTCCTGAAATTACAGGTGCAGCAGTATTTACTGGAACTGCTGCTTGAGGCGCTGTGACTGAAAGCCTTGGGGTTGATTCCCAACTTGTTGCTTTATGTCTTGGAGCGGCGCCATAAACCTTTATCCAATAGTCACCATAAGTAACTCCACCTGTAACAAATTTATCAACTACATAGCTTGTTGAATTAACGCCATTCATATATGATGAATCAACTACACTGTCACCATCGTATATTGTCCAGCTTGTAGGAACAATGCCATTATTTAATTGCCAGCTGAATGTGAATCCAGATACAGTTATATCTGATTTAGAAGAAGTTACAGAAGCTTTTGCAATTTTTAGATCAGACACATTAGCATTTGTACCATATCCTGTTAAAGAATATGAACCTTCTGTGAATTTTGGATTAATTAATGATCCAAGAGTTCCATCTGCTGATCCACAATCTATTACTAATTTTGCGGTTGTGCCATTTACAGTATAAACTCCTTTTGCTGGATCTGTGTTGGAGACAAGGCTTAGTATTTCTGTAAATGCAACTTCTGGTCCTTGATACTGTACATAAAAGTCATTTGCACCAATTGGTTTTTGCCAAGTAAATTCAACAATATCATTAGATGTAACTGTTGCAGAAACTGATGTGAGTGACGCTGGTAAAATAAATCCAGTCTCTGGGGTATAGACTGGTGTCAATGGGTCGTTGGGTCCAAATTGATTTGTTGCAGTTACTTTACATCTTATTTGATATCCAACATATTTTAATTGAGTTGGCCATAAATCTTCATTTAATAAAAGCGTTAAACCTGTTTGTCCAGATATTGTTTCCCAAGAACTTGTGCCAATTTTTCTTTTTTGCCATTCATATGCCCAAGATGCTGAAGGGCCGTTCATGTCGGTCCAAGTTCCTTGTACTAAAGTTAAAGTTTTTCCTGGCTCAAGGGAATATACAGTCGAATCTCTTGAATCTGTTGTAAATGAAGGTAGCACAGTATTTGTTGGCTTTGATCCAGTTTTTTTCCATTCTGTTCCATCAAATACGTAAATGGCGGTGGCATCTTGCCAAGCACTACCATCATGTATTTTTAATTTTTTAAGAGGATTCCATGAGGAACCATCATATATATTAAATGGCACAGATTCCTCCTAGTATTGAATGTAAATGTCTCCTGCTACTGCTGAAGTAACATTTGGTGTTGCGCTTGTTCCATACCCTAGTCGATTTGCTGCGCTGGAATTATTAAAGTTGCTGTATGTTTTTGTTTCTACTGACTCGCCAAGATTAATATTGGATCCGTTTATATTAATATATGATTTGTCTAATTTAGCATTAACAATTGAAGCATCTTGTATTACTGATGGCAATATGTATCCAGCTAAACTCAAACCAGCAAAACCAGATGCAGCATTTCTTTCCGCTTCAAGTATATAAGAATCAAGTGTATTTGTTAAATTAGATTGTTGAACATAGTTTGTTTGTGCATCTGTTACTGATAAGTAACTTGTTTGTGCATCTGTTATTGATAAGTAATTTGTAGATGCATTGTTTATTGTTAAATATGTATTTGCTGCATCGATTGAAGTTAAATAGTCTGATAGTGTTATAGTAGACCAAGATGGGTCTAGCCCATCCGTTGTTAAATACTTTCCTTGGTTTCCACTTTGTGGAGGTAACGATGCGCTTGTTCCAAGTCCACTGACATTTGCTCCAGCAAAATTAATAGAAGTAGCTCCACTAAAATTTACAGAGCCAGTAAATGATGGGCTTGCTAAAGGTGCTTTTAAAGCAAGCGCAGATGCTGCTGCTGTGGAAATTGGCTTGTTTGCATCAGTTGTATTATCTACATTTGATAAACCAACCATTGATTTTGTAATTCCAGAAACTGTTCCAGTAAATGTTGGAGAAGCTATCGGTGCTTTTGTTCCAACTAAAGTTGTCAATGCACTGCCTGCAGACTGATCTGCAGATATGTAGTCTGAAATTTCTTTAAGGGTATCAAATGAAGTTGGGGCTGCTCCTACAATATCAGATATTGCTGTTGTAATGTCTGATGTTCTTGCAATTGTAGATGGTATAGCTGATACTAATATTAAACCGCTGGCGTCCAGGCCAGCAATTCCATTATTTGCATTTCTATCGGCTAGGGGTAGATAAACTGTTGATAGCGATGCTATTTGTTCATCAGTATATCCATTTACAGATGTAATTACATCTAACGCTGATGCTTCGATTGCACCAGCTGCTGCTTGAACTGCTCTTTGAGCAGTAAAATATTTATTTGTTGTTCCTTCTGCCAAGTCGTTAGTTGTTTTTGAAGACAAAGAGAAAGTTGTGCCTGCGACTGCTGTTGCTATGTCCGATGCTACGGCAGCTTTAGCTCTTGCATCTGTAAAATATTTATTATTGGTTCCCTCTGCCAATTCGTTTGTTGTGCGGCCAGTAAGAGTAAATGGAGTAGGTGCCGCTGCTGCAATTGCAATATTCCTATTAATAATTTCAGCTGATATCGCAGTATTTATGGCACTGCTTCTATTTGAAGCTTCTGCTGTAATTTGTGCATCTGTATAAGATGCTGCTGTATTAATTGCCTCTTGTTTAATTGTAGCGTCTTTTGTGTCTGCCGCAATTGCTGCTGCCGCAATTGCTGCTGCTTGTGCTGCGTTGGACTTTGTAGTTGCATCTGCAGCCGCTATATTTACTGCCTCAATCTTAGATGTAGTTATTTGAGAATTACGTGCTGTAATTTCTGTAGCTATAGCTGTTGCTATTGCAGATACGTTTGCGCTAATTGCTCTTTGATCTGTGTAGTATTTATTAGATCCTTCTTGAATACTTGTTGTGCTTAATGCAGATATTGCTGCTTGAACATCTGCTGTGACTGAAAATGAGTCTGGGAGCTGAGAGGTTATTAGTTTGCCTGTTGCTCCTAATGATGCGACTCCATTAGGTTCTCCAACTTTAAAAGCATATGATGTAATAGAATTCCATCTACCACCATTTCCTATTTTAAACCTGGCTGTATCTGTTTCAATTCCAAGTTCACCAGATAGTAAAATTGGATTATTGTTTGTCCAGTTAGCTGCTATATCTCTTCTAAGTTGTATTCTAAGTGCCATTATATTGAACCTCCTCCATCAAAAACTGTTCCGCCATCATCTGTTGAGGAGCCTCCTCCTATTATTGTGTCTCCAGATGGAACTAATTCGTCATCGACATTAGACCCGCCTAGAAGTATATCTGTTACATCTGATTCGCCTGGTGTTCCACCATCATAGCCCTTAATTATTGGCAACACAATATCGGGAGATGATTGAGTGTTGGTTTCTTTAAAGGTTATTTGGTTTTGAACATCAATAGTATGTACATCTCCATCAAATGAATGAGTATGCATATAAAATGGAGTTGGATCGGTGCTTGGTGGGGTAAGTTCAACCCAAATAAGCCCATTGTATATTCTTAAATTCTTACTTAATATATTAAAGTAGATATCACCAGCTATTGCTAGGTGCGGGTCATCTACAGAAGTAAGAAGATTAAGTGCAACCTTCATTTGTCTAGACATTTATTATCCTACAACTACTACTTTGTATTCTCCAGCTGAAGGTGCTACTGCAAAATCTACTGTTACTACGTTTGCGCTAGTTCTTTTTACGTCTGCCTCTACTTGTGAATATGGTGAAGCTGCTTCAAAAATTTGAACAGTTACATCTAATGTCCCCAGGTTATGTGTTATTGTATAAGATGTTGAAGATGCGCCTAGAGTTTCTGCGTATTTTCTTGCAATTGAATGGTAGTTTGTACCATCATTTGTAAGTGTCCATTTATCTGATGTTTCATTCCATAGGATTTCTACATCTGTTTCTAGACCACGCTCTACTGTTACTCCAGCATCTGTTGTCGGGGTTCCAGCAAAATTGCTATTAAGTTTTACCTTATTATCTTCAATATTAATCTGTGTTGTATTGACAGAATTAACAGTTCCAATAACATTTAAGTTTCCACCAACTTGTAAATTACCAGTAATTTCTACGTTATCTGGTAATCCTACTGTTACGGCTGCATTATGTCCGCTATTTGGAGAAACAGTAATTTCATTTGCTGTTCCTACGATAGTTGCTACATAGTCGCCAGTTGTTTGTGAATCTAAATTAATATCTTTTACAGATACTACGCCTGCATTTACATTAAAGTCTGCTGCATCAAAAGAAGCAACACCTTTATTTGTTGTGGACGCATCTTCTGCAGAAATTGTTATTGCGTTGTTTGTTACAGCAACATCAATTCCTTCTCCGCCGTTTACTGTTAATCCTTCTGTAAGAAGAGAAATTGCAGTTGTTCCAGTGTCTCCAGTTATTGAAAGTTCTGTTGCAACATCTACTTCACCTGCTGCAGTTAGTCTACCCTGCTGATCTACTGTAAATGTAGGTATTTTTGTTTGTGACCCGTATGAGCCAGCTGTTACGGCTGTATTATCTAAATCTAATGTTGTAATGCCTGTAGAATCAACGTATGTTTTTGTTAATCCAACTCCGCCTTCAATTGATGCGCCAATTGCATCTTGAATGACTTCTTGGGAACCACTCATTGATTGCCATGGACCGTTTGGTGATGCTAGCCCATTGTAGTAGTACATAACATTGTCGCCACTGTTATAGTAAATTTGTCCAATTACTGGGTTTGATGGGGCTGCGCCTAAATTTTGAATTCTAGCATTGAGCAACTCATTTTTGTTGAGGTCAATACTAACTAAATATTTTTTTGCCATTTTCTTTCTCCCTTATGACAGATATGCTGTCCCTGAAAACGGTTGCGCCATAGTCAGTGTTATTTGATTAATACTATTATAGTCTATTCCAGTTTCTAATATGTCTCCAGCGCTGGACTTTACCGTCACGTTCGGGTGAAAGCCAAGATTGTGTGTTATTAAAATTGAATAGATTCCTGCTACTGGACCAGTTAATTGAGATAGCTCCCATGATCTAGTTAAAGATATCTGTTTATCTAATATAAAGCTTTTTAATATATTCCAGGTATTTGTTTGTGTGTCTTTTGGTCCCCAGAACCTTGTTGTTAAAATATCGAAATAAAAATCTCCTGGGACACCAAGAGTATTGCCTGGATTTCCTTCTCCGCTAATAATCGTACGTCCAGGAGCTCCAGAAGATCTAACTACTACTAGTGGGTTGTTTTCGGTTACTATTAAACGTGTTGCCATTATACCGTTACTGACCTATTTAAAGTCATGTACCCTTCTAAGAGTCTTGTTTTATTAACGCTTGAATCTACTATAACTAAGTCATATGCAGATTTTGGATAAAACATTTTATTTGTCCTATCTGCAGATATAGATACTTGTATTTTTCCTTCAGTTGGACTTATTGTCAATCCGTCTTGTTCCGTTAAAGTAAAAGCTAGTTTTTTACCACCTTGGGTATCTCTAACTTGAAGTTTTGCTGTGTAGAAATTTAATTGAATTGGGGTTTGGTCTTCATCCAAGTACTGAACTTCAAATGTAAAAGTCGTATTTTGGTCTACTTCAAAATTTTTTTGCGCTGCCACATTTACCCCTAAATTAGAAAAGCCCTTATGCCAATTTTAGCATAAGGGACTTCCTAATTGACTATAACTTAAGCTTTGTTTGTAAACCCAAAATTCTTATCATTTGGATTTAATGCCTTTAAAATTACTGGTGCTACTGCTGCGACTCCGCCGAGCAATAAATCTTTAGGATTTGTATTACCTGTCATGTATAAGGCTAGTGCTGCTGAAAGAAATGCTCTTCCGTAGCTTGCTAGTGCTGCTAGGATCTGTTCTTGCATAGTTACCTTTCCATCTTTATTTA
>Ga0247723_1001509_pt1 | contig 13520 bp, 34 predicted proteins | sample MSEWelMarce5H_FC_FD_189079 | JGI IMG/M metagenome (GOLD analysis project Ga0247723, IMG submission 189079) | Subsurface sediment microbial communities from gas well in West Virginia, United States - MSEEL Well Study Marcellus 5H_FC | ecosystem: Environmental > Terrestrial > Deep subsurface >...
AAATGGATTACGGTGGAGTAAAAGGGAGGGCTCAATTACATGTATATATATCTATATAAACATTAGTAGTAATTGACTAAGAATTAGTAGTATTTATTTCCTATCATGCTCTCTAGAATATGCCAAATAAGGCTCTAGGAGGCTATTAGAGACATGTTAATTGGAGGGGGGAAGTTGGGGTATGGTCCTATTTTAGTCTAATTCGTACAAAGGCAAGTATGCCTTGCATCTTACACAATAGACGTACTCTTGACCTGTGTACTCATCTTGCTGAGTATCTACGGTATATTCGTCTAACATAAATAGCTTATGGTTCTTTATCTTACATATGGTTATATTGATAGGATTGATCATCTTTGCTCCCCCGCCTTTTCTTTACTCATGCATGATAGTAGAGTTCATCCAGATCTCTCCATCATTATTGATCGAATATCGCAAAAGCATGGTTTTGTGACATTTCAGACATTGTGGTAGAAAGTCTAACTCTCTACTTAACTCTATATTCATTTCAGACTTATCGTACTTACATAGAAAGCTATAGGTGAATAAAGGATCTATTTCGGATCACCCCTGCCTTTTATTGCGGATTACTCTGGCTATGACTACTATGGATATTGTGATACCAAAGAGCAACAACCATCTATCTGAATAGTCGTAGTTCCAGCAATCCCCGCCTGTAAAGCAATTAGGGTCTCTTCCTAACATATCGCCTATCATCTATTTGGTCCAAGAAATGGAGTTATTCCAAAATCATCATCATCTGACCACTTGCCAGTAGCAAACCCAGAAGTCAGTTCTGGATCCTTATCTACTTCTTCTTCGAAATCTAACCACTCTTCTAAATTATCTAATATTCCCATATATGTCTCCTTATTTAAATAGAGATAATTGTTCTATAATCCTAGTTGACTGCTTTCCCTGTAATATGTCGACAATTTCATGAAACTTATCAAACTCACATACATTTCTACCAAAGTTAGCAAACCTTGTACATATGACTATATTCTCTTTTGTGTAATCTCCATTTACATCTATCTTATCAATGGATGGAGCTAATGGATGTTTAGGCATCCAATCTTTATGGTCTTTATATAGTAGTGTTATATCTAAAGGGATATCAAACCAATAACACTTCCCGCCCTGTTTATTCCAGATCTCCGCCAACTCTTCTGGGGTAACATATATTCTAGCAGGGATCCATTCCTGAGAGGATGGACCTGATGCTCCACCTACAGAGGATCCAGTCTTTTCCATTCGCCTCTTATTGGTGGATGAGTTAATGACTGTCCAATTACCCTCAGAGTCCTGTCGGACTCCGTTAGATAAAATAGTAGACCAGAGCTTTTTAAAGTAGTCTCTGCTCATCAGCCTCTCTTAACCACTGATCTTCCCACAGACCCATAAGGGATTCATTTCCAATATCATCAAAGTAGTAACGCTTAGCGTTACTATTGTAAGTCCAACCATACCACCTGTCTCCCTCAGACCATGTTAGGTTAGTTGGATTTTCTCTTTCATACTCCCACATAGATCTATCTACAGACTGATATAACCTTACTTCATCAAAGATAGCTTCTCTTAGTGGGTCCCATCTAAATATACGATTAACTAACCAATTGATCATATGCCATTATCCTCCATATACTTTAGACGTTCCTCATACTTTTCCCAGTATGGCTTTCCATCCTTATCGTGGTCATTCCACTCTTCCCCGCTCATATCAATATCCTTTAGCATCTCTTCTATAGCTAATTTAAGACGCATTGATCGGTCTCGATCAAGATTAGTCATGGGGTCTCTCTTCTCGCCGCACTTTTCGCTTCACTATTCGTGGTCTAGGTCTATATCTTCTTCAATATCGAATAGATCATAGTCAATGTCTTTTAGTTTACTTATAGCGTTATAGGCTACAAAGGCAATTGCAGCAAGGGATAGCGACAGTGATACTAATGTAATCATTTTCTTATTCATTCTTTAGGGCCCACGGCTCTACTACTGATAACTCCTCTGGGCTTAGCTCGATAGACTCCGCTAGAGCCTTCTCAGCATTAGCACGTTGCTCTGGAGTCAGTTCAACTTGTCCTGAGTTTAAATCAAATGCCTGCTTAAACTTGTCCCTGTAATGACCAACACCTTGTTTCTTAGATAACCTCTTAAGGTTCTTAGACTGGCGTCTTGCTTTTTTTTGAGATACTTTTCCATTATTCTTTTTCATAGTGGTAAATCATTCACCTTTTCTTTAGACCAATGTATGTATGATCTAATATATACAATGGCATATGCCAATGCACTAAATATAAAGCCGTATTGATCTGTTATGAGGGCATACGCTATCCATAAGCACTCATTAAACAATAGAACTAGCCATCCCCAAATTGTTTTGCGTCCAACAAAGTAGATGCCTGCTACCCCTATTACAGCTAATATCCAAGACCAAAACATTACTATTCCTCAAATGATACTTGTGTAGTTGAGAGTAGATTGTTGTATCTACGCTCCCATGTTTCTGCTCTTAATTCTGCATTTAAAATTTTAGCCTCTAGTTCATCTATATTAGATCTATCTAGTACGCTATTAGCTCGTTCTGCGCCCATCCATCTTCCCACTAGAAAAGATAATACAACAAAAAATAATTCTAACATTTCCGCCTCTTTCTCTATATATTAATTATACAATAAACAATATGGGCTGTCAATAACCTTAAAGTATATCGTGGAAATCTTTCCACTTTTTGAGAACTGTATCCCAGCCATAAGTTTCGTTAATGTACTGAATCTGTTCTGTTGGATCCCACTTTCCAGATAGGATTGTATCCATTCCCTGAGAAAGGATTTTTGCATATTCTTCTGCATATTCGTCTCCCTGGAAGATGCCATCTTTAATAAATCTATTATCAATATCTTCTAGGTATAGTCCGTGACCATTAGCAACTTCTGGCAGGGCGCCTACGTTGCTATACACTGGAAGCAATCCAGCACTCATAGACTCTGCAATTGCAATGCAGAATGTCTCTAAGAATATTGGTGGATATGCGTGAAGATGAGATGACTCTAGATATCTATACATGGTTTTTCTAGGAGTTTTTCCATAAAATGTAATTCTATCGTCATGCATAAACTCATTATCTAAATACATTTCTGGGAAAAAATCATTAAATATATCTAGCTGGAAATCATGATCTAAATACTTTAAAGAATTTAGTAGCACCATCATACCTCTATTTGGTCCAGAGGTATGGGCTATCTTTATCTTTTTAACATTCTTAAACTTATCGGCATTGTATTTTAATGGATCAATACCGTTTGGAATGACATATAGCTTTTCTCTAGGAAACTTGGTTTCCTGATGAAACTTCTCTTTTGCATACTCTGAAGGAACTATTACATATTTTATCTTATCTGTAATATGGTTACCGCTCCAGAAAAATTCTGTAATCTCTGGCCCAAATTGGCTAGGTAGGTTGTGTGCCCAAAACAATATTTCACCATCCCAGGTGTTAATGTGCTCATTGGCTAAGTTCTTTCCTGGCAAAATCATGCACATATACTTTTGGAAGTTTGGTGCGTCTGGCAAAACTCTCTCATGAAAAGTTTTAGCCTGATATTCTGTTCCGCCTATTACATGGCTATTAAAATTAAAAATTGGTATATCGTAGTTCATAATCCTATTATACTAAATTGAGGCTAGACAGTCAATAGTTAAAGGCCTAGTATTTCTGTTTTATCAATCGCATCATCAATTGTTCTATCGTGTTCTTTTGAACAATTTCCGCATTCTTTACACATAGTATAAAATTAAGGTCCCCACCAGCCCTAATTTGTAGGGCATAGTGGGGAATATTAATTAAACTTTCTTGGGTTTGGTTTTCTTAGGACCCATGGTAGTTTCTCTACGAATACCATGCTTATTTCTATCGATCTTTGTTGCTGGTCTTGGACCGTTAACTCCAGATCTAAATTTACCCTGTGAAGGATTTTTTCTTGCTGCTTCTTGTGAAGTTACTGCGCCAGATGGTTGATTATTTGGCGGAGTTGCCATACCTGTTCCGTTATCACTCACCAGATATAAAGCTTTCTCTCTGTGAAGGAGTTGCAGTCATGTTTAATGTTAATCCTGCTTCTCCATCTCTTGAAACATCAAGGATGCCTCCAGGAATATTTGCAATTCCTGCTTCGCTACCAACTGATTCGCAACCACATTCAACGCACATTATTACTTACCGCCGTTGCCGAGTCCTGCGCCATCTTGTGATGACTTATCTGTTGCTGGGAATGCTGCTGCTGGCGCCTGTCCTGTTGGATTTAGATCCAAGTTGTTAGATGCGCCTGCTTGACGATTTGCCGTGAATCCGTCTAAGTTGTTTCCGTCTGTCATTTTATTACTCCTATAGGTTGTATTTAGATGGGTCTAGAATGCCATCTATCTCACTATTATATCATTTCTTATATTTCTCGTGCCAACATGAATCACAAATCGTTATATACCTTGATTCTGTAGTGGTTAAACGGCTTGCAGGGTTATTACACCCCTGTATTTCACATGACTCTTGTAATGACATTACTTCTTCTTTGTGGTCTTCTTAGGAGCAGTCTTCTTAGCTGGGGCAGTCTTCTTGACTGGAGCCTTCTTCTTAGCTACTGGCTTCTTAGCCGCTGGCTTCTTAGCTGTTGCCATACCTGATTCCTTCTTTCCTGATTCCTCGCCAACAATTGCTTTTACCTGTTGTTCAAGTAACCATAGTCTTAATTTGTTAAACATTTATTTCCTATCTATTTTATAGGTAATATAATCTACTACCTGACTGGGTGTCCATTCATTTGGAAACTCAAAATTCTTTATTTGATCTATAATTTCTTTTTTATATTTCTTTTCAAAATATTCTTCTAGTTTATAAAGATCATTATCCTTCATAAATATATTCTACCATTTATATGTCAATGGGGCAAGGTTTCCCCTGCCCCACGAACAATATAAAGTACTACTTCTTAAGGGCTACCTTAAGCTTTGGGAACTTCTTGTTCCACTTTGTAGCAAGAGCGTTATACTCTGCCTTATACTTTGCTGCTGCTGTTGCAATAGCTAGGTCTGATGCTACCTTAGCAGTTACTGTTGCTGAGTCTGCTGCAGCCTTATCTGCTGCACGTCCAGCCTTTTCTGCTGCCAATGCTGCATTAGCTGTTGCCAACTCTGCAATCTTTGCTGCAAGCTCTCCTGCAAGATCACGCACTGTAATCGTTGCTGTAACTGCACCAACTGGTGTTGAAAGACCAGTGACTGCTGATGCAACTGTTGCATATGCTGTAACAACGACTGAACCTGAAGCAGGAAGTGTAATTGTCTGCTCCTTAGTTCCAATTGTTGCTGTTACTGTATCTGTTGTAAGCGCTGTCGCTGTTGCAACACCGTTTGAAGATACCAAGGTATTAACTGTTACACCGCTCTTTGGATTACCAAATACGTCAAATGCAGATACCTTAAGGACCTGTGATGTACCTGCTGCTCCTGATGCTGGTGCAGATAGTGTAATAGAGTTTGCTGTTGCTGCTGAGTTTGATCCCTGCACATAGTAAACTGTTGTAGTTCCAGCACGAGTAATCGATACTGATCCTACTGCTGTACTTTTAGTATATACATAAAAGTCTGCTGCTGTTCCAGTTCCAGTTGCAATTGAAAGTGTTGATGTTCCATTTGAAGCTGTTACTGGTGCTGTTGATGTTGCTAGAGCAGGAACGATTGTTGCGTTAGTTGCAACTGCTGTTACTACTGTTCCAGTGTCTACTGATGTTACAGCAATTTTCAATGCATCTGCTGCATCGATACTGTTATCTGCTGGCACTGGTAGTGATACAGGTGTTGTTACAACTGTTCCACCCGTTGCTGCAGATCCCGCCACTGTTAGTGTGACAGTTCCAGCATTAGCGTTAGCTGCTGGCGATACAAGCATTGTGCTAGTCAGGGCTGCAGCGATGATTAGCGATACTTTCTTAAATGAGTTCATTTAATTTATTCTCCTTAATTTTTCCACCTCTTGATGAGCGTGGAATTCTAGTTTATGTATGAGTTCCGCCATTGGGTCGGTGAGTGATTAGACTCAATTTCTTTCTTCGTATCAATGTCTTCATACATTCGAACAATATGAATGCAGGGATCTTGACCTTCGCCAAATTCTACATCTTCTTGCTCAGACATTGGTAGTCCATCGTGTGTATAACATACAGGAGGTCCGCACCAACCTTTTTTAATCCCATAGGTCATCCATTCATCGTAATCTAGAGCCATTCCGCCAACTCCTTTAAGAGTACATGCTTAGGCTTTGCGCCAAGCACGGTATGGACTGGATTTCCATCTACAAATAATACCATAGTTGGTATTGAATGTACAGAGTATTCCTGAGTTTTTTCTGGATTCTCATCAATATTTAATTTACCGACCAGTAGTCCAGTCTCATTTGAGATTTCGTCTAAGATTGGAGAGACTCTTTTGCAAGGTCCGCACCATTCAGCCCAGAAATCCACAAGAATTTTATTATTGTTTTTGATAGATTCATCAAAGATTGAGTCTGTAATTATCATAATGAGTCCACATGTGTTGGCCAAAAGTACTGGCATTTATCGCAACAGGTGTATCCTAATTCACGATAATCAGAGTATTCACTATAAAAGTAATATTTTTCTGGATCCTTCTCATGTAGACGACCTTTGTGAGAGTAATGAAGCTTTTCATCCCCTAGCCACCAGGGTTTGTCTGATTCTAGTCCTAGAAAGTTTTCTTCAAATATAGCATCGAATTTTTCATGTGTGCTGTTTTTGTATCCACGAAGAATAATTTCTTTAATAATTGACTCATTATAAAGGAATAGCCAGTCTTCATGTCCACGCCACATTTTAACTGCTGGGTGATTGCGCCAAGCGCCTGTTTCTCCGTAGAGACCAGCTAATGATTTTAGTACTTGTAGATTCTCTACACTTTGTTTAATTAAACGCTTGCGATCAAGGTGCTTTGCGGTTTGATCGAAGTCCGCCTCTGGTAAGAATGTTTGCATGATATCTATTCTACTAAATAATGTGGGGTAGGTCAACCCCTACCCCACTATAATTATTCTGGTTTAGACTGTAGTTCTTCTGCTGCTTCATTAAATTTATTCATAAACATCTGAATAGCAAAATAGGATGTTTCGATAGCATTTTTATTTAAACTAGCTAATGCCTCTTCTGTCCTTTGATCTTCTGGAAGATTATTTGCCCAGCGTTGGAATAGTGCTACTCCAACATCAGCCATTATTCCTTCCAGAACTGTCATCTTCTTTCCGACATTATCCATTCAAAGCACCGCTAACATTGATAACACGATTTGTTTTAATCTTAGAGTTATCGCCATATACGCTAGTTTTAGCTATAAGGTCATACATTTGTGTGTATGTTAGGTTTGGCTTTAATGAAGAAATTAGTACCCAATATGCTGCAGCACGAGCAGATGAAACAGATGTTCCAACCGATCTAATTGACTTGCTGTTTAATGTTACCTCAATCATTCCTGGGGCAAAGAAATCAGTTAGATTTGCATCATAGTTTGTATAACCTGCAACTCTTCCGTCGTCCTCTACTGCTGCAACTGAGATTGCTTCTGGAATACATGCTGGGAAGTCCACTCGTGTAGCATTCCACTTATTACCAGTAGGAAAAAATACTGGAATATTTGATGAAATTGCAGAATTAATTGACTGACTTAAGGCAGGAACCTTAGGGCAATAATCGGCTCCGCTTCTCAAGTTAGAGCTCCCTTGTGAAATGTTAATCGCTTTAATGTTGAATTTATCTTTATTAGATACAACCCAATTAATTGCAGTTGTAACTAAATCTGGACCGACGTTTTCTCTTGAACCGTTAGCCTTATATCCAGCAATTCTAATAAAAACAATATTCATATTAGGGTTAGCGTTGATTGCGGACAATGTCATGACAGATCCATGATCAAAGCCCGTTCCTGGCAAGAATGGGCCGTTGTAAAGAATGTTATCTGGAACTAATGCCGCTCCCTTGCCTTCCATATAGTTACTTCCATTGGCACAATTATTAATTTTTACTGCAAGGATACAAACTTCATGTACTACCTTACCGTTAAAAACTGGGTCGTTGGAGTTAATAGCAGTATCGATAACTGCTAGGGTAGGTGTTGAACCGACTGTGCGGTTCTTGAGATTTGCTTGTGCAGTTGCAGGAACTGCTAGTAGTACGGCTACTAAAGCCACTGTTATTTTTTTGTTCATATGCTAATAATACTAAATACAGGCAATCCTGTCAATAGCTTACTTATCTTTATCTAGTTTAGCTTTATACCATTTTCCAGCGTCCATTTCTGGACCCGCAACCTTATTGTTATCCAATAAAAGTCTAACTGCTGTATTTAAATACTCAATTTGAAATTGCATCCTGAGCATTTCCATTTCAAGAAGTCTAATTCTTTCTGATTTTCTCACTCTGTTGTCTCTCTGTCTACGGGAGTTGGGGCTGTTAATAAAGCTCCACACTCGGTACATTGCATGTCTAGGAAATACGTTGCTATTTCATAATTCTCAAAGACTGTTCTTACATAAAAATGAGTTGATCCACATATACAAGCATGTGTAGGGGTTCCTCTAAGATCCACTGGATTCCAGTTTTTCTCTTGTCTAGCCTCTTCTACATCATTTTTATTAAATACAAGCACATCGTACCTGCTAAAAAACTCTCTTATAACCCCAATACCTACTAGGCCTACTAGGGTTGCTGCTAAACGATTAACCCATTTCATAATTCTATTATACTCTAGACTTCTATAATTGTAAAGGGAGGTCTGACCGACATATTAAACTTTGTAGCCGCTTCTAGAGCCATTCTAACACGCTTGCGAGGTGTTTTAATCTGTGCTGTAGAGTATAAAGATCCAAGGGCAAGCTCTTGTCCTGCTCCTTCTGCCATGTATTGAACATCTGCTTCTCCAATATGAAAATCGGAGTCCATTGTAAATATTCTTCCAGCACCTTGAACTGTAATTATAAAAATTCCGCCTTCATCGCCATCCTCAGTTCCAGGGTTTTGATTACCGTATCCATTTTCTTTAAAAGCTTCTTTTACTGATTCAACAAATCTAGTACGCAAAAACTTATCTAGATTTCTATATCCTACTGTAGGCTTATAAATTGGTGGCGTCCAAGAATATTGTAAGATCTGACCCATTCTAAATGAATCTACAAAACCTATACCAAACTGACCTACCTTAAAAACTTTTGGATCAGTACGTTGAAATATCAAACCAGATTTGTCATCTGAGGCGGCTGCGTCTCCACCTAGGAAAACCTTGTTCTCGTTGATAAGGGCTACTATACAGGTCATATGCCTAGTATACTAAATTTAAAATTCTCTGTCCAGTTCGTGCAAATCTTCTATGTGATGGTCTATAAATGTAAGCTTAAGTAGGGTTTCCTCAAGCTCAGCCTTGACCCCGATAAGCTCCTGAATAGCGTTGTAGTATTTGTCTTTCCATTCAGTTAATTCACGCTCAATTTTATATAATTCAATTTTTAAGTCTTTTACTTCTAACTTAAGGTGATCCTGCTCACGCTCATGTTGACGAACTTTTTCTCTTTTATTTTCTTTTAATCCAGCAATAATAGCCGTTCCCATGCCAGATAAAACTGCTGCAGAAATAGCTATTACGATAGAGGTATAATCCATGTTCATTATATAACTAATTATACCTTGATTTAAACCTAAACTAAGAGTTCTGATGCAGTAATTTCATTACCAATATATCGTCTTTTAATAATAAATTCCTTGACATAATCTGGACCCTGAGATCTTCCTGCCAAAATTACTACCCAGCGTGGTTCTAATTTAGCAGATATGCAGCTTTCACAAATAAGCAGATTAATTGGAAGTAGCGAAGACTTCTTTGCGTCTAATTTATTCTTAGACTTATTGCAACTGTAACATAAAATTTTTTCCATTAATTTGATTCCTCAATATGCTTAAATACTATTTCATCTACTATAGTAAATTCATCATTTTCCATAAGTTCGCTGTACTCTACCCCATCTTTTGTATATTTAACAACTGATGCGTATGCACCAAGCTTTTCGACTGTACCATGAGAATCTTCTCCATGGATATAGACAATGTGTGTAACATCATAGTACTCTTTCACTAGGCTTGCCCTCCAGCTCGCATCTTACTCCATATGATTCAAGCAGTCGCTTGACCTTTGTTACATAATCAATAACCATTTCTTTTTTGGTTCCCTCAAACTGTAAAAAATTATCTTCATATAGTCTTAATGCTAAGAAGTCTGGATACATTACTATATCCATTAGAAGCATAGAAGGCTTCTTGACTTGATGTACTGCCTTTTTCATTTCTTCGGTATAGAAAACTGGCTTGTTTGGCTCACCAGTCCATTGATTAATTCCATACTTAAAATGATCTTTATCTTTATTAATAAACATTTTTCTTCTTTAGTCTCTTCCAAGTCTCAGGCTCTTTGTGTAGATTTTTAGATTTATCTATAGATCCAGAGCTTAAATAAACTCCGCCCCAAACACCGTACTCGTTGTTGTCTACCCCAGACTCATAACACATTTGCATTACTGGGCAACTTAAACACATCTCATCAATATTTTTTGCAATATTGGAATCTGCTTCATACTTTTCATAAAATAAATTTGTATCCATGCCTCTGCATATTGCAAGGTGGAACCAATCTAAGTCGTCTTTATCTATGCCTAAATTATTTAAAATGCTTGACATACTTTGTGGGCAACTTCCATATTCCATTGTTGGCAACTGCAATTCGCTCTGCTGTTCCCCAGGAGTTCTCTCTGAACATCCCTTTTATGTTAGTAAATCCACTGCTGTCTTTTTTCCAAATCACGAGATCATAATTATCCCAATATGGAGTTACGTTCTTGGCCTTTTTAATAAAGACTTCGACACCCAGTTCTGTTAAATTTAACATTATTCCCTAAACATAAACCGCAGCATCCCACTGATATATATTATACAGTAAAATCTGCGGCTATGTCAATACTTATTTAAGAAAAGTTCCACCCCATATGGACTTTTTAACCTTAGGCTCTTCTTGTTCTTCTATATCGTAAGCCTTTTCAACTGGCACACAATTTGGAACCATTCTGCCATTCTTCTCTTTCATACCTCTTTGGGTATATCCTGACCAGCAGGCTTTTTCCATGTTATCCCATTTATCTTCTTCTTCATTGTCTGATTCATAAGATTTGCTCATTTCTTCTGAGCACTTAGAGCATTTATCACATGTTACATCTTCTGCTTTGCATGTTTCGCATCCACAATTTTCATAGGCTTTTGCAACTGCCATATCTTCAACTTCTGAGTCTTCTGTCTCTGTTTCTGATTCCTCTTCTGGAACCTCGATCATACCCTCAATTGCTTCCATAAGATGTTCTATAACCATACCAAGCTGCTCCTTTGTAATTTCAGGACGCAGAGCTTTTGTAATTTCTTCATCATCTGGAATTTCTACTACTGTATCTACTGGATTAACCACATCCTCTAGGATATCCTTAATTTCTTCTACTAATTCATTTGTTGTAAGTGACTTCTTCATATTCTTCTCTCTCTCTACTATTTTACGAGACCAAGAGAAGCCTGCGTCGCCGCCCCATGCTAACCACATAATCTTACCGTTAGAAGGGTTTGCTGCATTATCCCAGTCTTTACCTTTTTTATCTACTTCATGGCGTGAGAAAAAAGAATACATACGCTTAACTGTAGAAAGACTTAATGTTTCTCCACGAGCTAATTGCCCTGCACGAGTCCAGCCAACCATGGTTCCTGCACCCTTGGCTTTTCCTTGTTCTTTTAATTTAATAGCACGACGTGCTGCTGATTGCATTCCAGCCGTAGGCTTGTATCCTTCTTTTGCCATATTATTTCTCCTTCACGCTAACGACTTTAACGTTTTTAATTTCGTCATCTGTGCCAAAAATATCATTGGCATAATCTAGGGCATCACCTTCATCAAAAGCTTCTACTTCTGCTTCTACTTCTAGTTTAACTCTGTATGTGTTCATTTATTTAATTATTTACCGCAAGTAGGGCATTTTTCTGATTTAGATTTAGATGGTGCTGCTTTTGATGGGCCAGAATTACCAAACTTAGGTCTTCCAAATCCTACAATTGAAATCATTTCTCCCTGCTTATTCTTCTTAAATGCACGAAGCTTCTTTGAAACCTGTCCGCCATTTCGTTGGCTTCCTTTTTTATCTGGGCTAGTATTTCCTTCTATACACCAAACAGTTCCGTCTTCGTTATCTTTAATAACAATTCCTACGTGAGAAATTCTATCGACGCCATCTGAGGGGAAATCAAAATAGGCAATATCTCCTGGTTCTGGATCAGCTAAATCTCCATCAATCCAAGATCCAGCTTTCTTAAACGCTTGTGCACCACCTGGAGTGTAAACTGTATTAGGAACCTTTACACCAGCTTCATTAGCGCACCAGTTTACAAAAGAACCACACCATGGTTGAAAGTTAGCCTTTGTGTAAGCACCATACTTAGTTTCGTTATCTTTAGGACCTTCAATGGTTCCTACTTCTGCTGTAGCAACTTCAATTAAACGTGCTGCTGTACCCTGCTCTGCCATTATTCTTTATCCCAATCTGTATCTACTGGTTGTGCTTCTGGCATTGCTCCATCTGGCTTAGCTGCTAAACGTGCTGCCGTTGCATCAATTTCTGCTTCTAATTTTTTATCCGCCTGTGTATTTTTTGCATCTACTTCTTTATTTTGTATTTGAGCCGCCATAATATCCTTAGCCCCAGAGTTACCAATAAGAATTCCCGCAAGTGTTCCTGTGATAAATGTTGCAATACTTCCTAGCACATTAAAAAACATTTTATCGTTCTCTGACTGTGCTCCAATAGGTTGTGTTACGAACAACAATCCATAAATAATTCCTAGTGCTGTTAGGAAAAGAATACTTCCAAGAGTTATTCCTAGAATAAACTTTAAACGTGCATCTAGATCTGCAGCCGTTAATCTTTCTTTAGCCATTTGTTATTTCCTGTTCTGGTGTGGTAGGTGTAATTGTTATTACATCTTTTGTACAAGTCTGTGAAGCTTCACATTCTGGAGGATTACATTCTGCAATTTCCCAATTTTTAGGATCTTGACATGGATAGCGGTATCTATTTAAAGAATCGCATCCAGTTAATGATAGCATTAATAGCCCAGATAGGGCAATAGTGATTAATTTCCTCATACCCCTATTATACCCTATTCGGAATCCTTGTTTCTAGCAGGACTTGTTAGTATCCAAAGTGCTGTGGTGGCTATAATTCCATAGCCTACTATAGTTTTTGCACTTCCGTCCAAAACTACCCAAGCAATGAACATACCAAGAAGGGTCCAGGCCTGATCTATTAGATCCTTCATTATATTTTTAAGTATTCTTACCATTTTCTACCTCCTCGTGAACCTGGTGAATTGGCACCTGAAGCGCCACCC
>Ga0247723_1001510_pt1 | contig 13519 bp, 15 predicted proteins | sample MSEWelMarce5H_FC_FD_189079 | JGI IMG/M metagenome (GOLD analysis project Ga0247723, IMG submission 189079) | Subsurface sediment microbial communities from gas well in West Virginia, United States - MSEEL Well Study Marcellus 5H_FC | ecosystem: Environmental > Terrestrial > Deep subsurface >...
CGACAGACTGCCGGGACGATCTAAAGACCAGCGATAACGATAAATAAGCGCCGAGCCTGCCACTCGTAGAGGTTACGAGTGAGCGGGTTACTCGGTCATGCTCCCAGTTTGACAGGCTTATAGCTTGATCCCTGCCCTTTATAAGGGGAACGAGTAAGCGCGACAGTCTGTCGAGCGCTCTGCCCTACCTGTGTGAGTCTGTCGCTAGCTCTGCCATGCGATAGGGCAACCACTAAATTAGGTGGCTATACCCATGATGTAAGGGTTACGAGTGAGCGCCTTGTAAAGTTATAGCTCTGGGAGTTCTTCACTTGATAGCGTGGTTGGCTCTACATATTTGTAGTTCATAATTGATACGAGCCAGGGCGTACCCTCTAACCTTGACTTAAGGAATGCCAAAGCTCTAAGGGTTTCCCGGCGCATCGTCTGATCACTACAATTATTAAGCCGTGCTGCTTCAGTGTAAGTTATCTGCGAGAAGATACACATCTCAATGGCTACGCGTTGGCGTTCAGGTAGCTCAGCTAGTAAGGTCTCTATAACTTTGACCTCGCTGTTCTCCTCTGGTGTATCATTAGCAAAGTAAGTATCGGTATATGATAAGTCTTTGGCAAGTACTCCACTGTCTGCCATGCTAGGATCATATGATAGGTACTTCCTCATATAGATTAGGTGTCTTGCTTTTACGAGTGAGGCACGAACAGTAAGACAAAGCGATTGAATACTCTGGGTTTGTTTGTCCTTCCTCATGATAGTAAATCGTTAGAGACCCAGGCTGATTACCTGGGTTTCGTCTTTTCTTTTTATTCAGTTTGAATGCGGGTGTCTTTATGGGTGCTTTCTATCTTTCCCGTATTGCGTATTATAGATACGCAAATACTGGGAAACATAGAAAATCGCTAACGCTTCACCCTTTGTAGACACCAATTTTTTGGGTAAAACCGCAGGTCAGAGCCTATATTGTACATAAAAAGACCAAACAGAAATCGTAAAATATGTTTCCCAAAGGGTGGGAAAAATAGGGGTATGTTTCCCGCTATTTGGGAAAGATAGAATAGGACAAATCGGACATAATCCTATGTTTCCCGCTATGTTTCCCAACTGGGAAAGATAGATAAAAAAACTATCAAACCTCTAACTAACCCAACACATCTAAAAAAAATAAACCATCTCACATACCAAGACAAACAACTAAACATATTAAGATCCTGATCTAATATCTTTTCTAATCTAAAAAAAACCGTATGTAATCTAAACAAACCAAGACACCTTATACTACATGTCACTAAACAAATCTAAAGTAACACTGACTAGACCAATCGTTCTAGCTCTGATAGCCAATACAAATAATCCAGTATGTAAATGTTGTAGCCTGGGTTATCCATTTGAATTAACCATTGACCATAGAGAAGGCAACGGTAACATACATAGAAACTTAACCACAAAGACTAGCACTTGGAGAATAGTAGCTCAAGAGTTACGAGGTGGTATGAACATGCGAGAGTTAAGAAAGAAGTACCAGGTACTATGCTCATTATGTAATCATGAGTTACGAATCAAAGGCAGATGCCCACACAAAACCTACACAAGAAAGAAGTTAGCGCATGTTTTCTTTTAAGCTAAGCCAAGAGTTTGTAGATAGTTATAAGGATAAGCCAGCTCCCTTTGGATATAGAGACGCAGCAGGGAACAGCGTAGGTGAGATAACATTTCTGCGTACATACAGTAGGTTAAAGGCTGATGGTACTAAAGAAACCTGGGTAGATGTATGTGAGCGTGTAATCAATGGTATGTATAGCCTACAAAAGAACCACTGTAAGACCAACCGCTTACCTTGGAATAGTAGTAAGGCACAAGCCTCAGCACAAGAAGCATTCGATAGACTCTTCGAACTCAAGTGGACACCACCAGGGCGTGGGCTTTGGACAATGGGTAGCCCCTTAGTAATGGAGCAAGGCAACAGCGCAGCTTTACAGAACTGTGCTTTTGTTTCTACAACAGAGATGACCAAGCAAGATCCAGCTAAGCCATTTGCTTTCTTAATGGAAGCAAGTATGCTAGGTGTAGGTGTTGGCTTTGATAATGCCGGGGCTGATAAAGGCTTTGAGATATACGAACCAATCGTAGAGGGTGAGTATGACATACCAGATACCCGTGAAGGGTGGGTAGAGAGCCTCACAGTACAGTTAAATGCCTATCTGAAGCCCAACCATAAGCGACCATTCTTTACCTATGGTTCTATTAGACCAGAGGGTACACCAATCAAGACATTCGGTGGTACAGCTAGTGGCCCAACACCTTTAATCAATCTACATGTAGCAATAGATAAGCTATTCAAGGGTAGAGCAGGTAGCAATCTATCTCGTGTAGATATCGCAGACATTGGCAACCTTATTGGAGTATGTGTAGTCTCTGGCAATGTACGCCGTAGTGCTGAGCTACTAATCGGACAGTTAGATGATGAAGAGTTTATCAATCTAAAGAACCCTGACTACTTTCCAACCCGTAACTCCTATGATCCCGAGAACCCAGGCTGGGCATGGATGTCTAACAACTCTATTGAAACTTATGTAGGTCAAGACCTAACACCAATCGTAGATAGCATAGCTCGCAATGGTGAACCAGGTGTACTATGGATGGACTTATCAAGGCAGTACGGTAGGTTAATAGACCCACCTAACAACAAGGACTATCGGGTCAAGGGTTATAACCCATGTGCTGAGCAGTCACTTGAAAGCTTTGAGATGTGTACCTTAGTAGAGACCTATCTCAACAGACACGATAACCTAGATGACTTCAAGCGCACATTAAAGTTTGCTTACCTGTACGCTAAGACAGTAACACTACTACCTACTCACTGGCCTGAGACTAACGCAATCATGTCTCGCAATCGCCGTATAGGTACAAGCATATCTGGTATCGCAGACTTCGCTGATAACAATGGACTTCCAGCACTGCGTGAATGGATGAACACAGGTTATCTTACAGTCAAGCGCTACGATACTTCTTACTCTGAATGGTTAGGTATTCGTGAGAGTATCAAGACAACCACAGTTAAGCCAAGTGGTACAGTATCTATCTTAGCTGGTGAATCTCCCGGCGTACACTGGACACCAGGTGGTAAGTACTTCAATCGTGCTATTAGATTTAGTAACACTGACCCTATGCTTACACTATTTAGAATGGCTAACTACAGAGTAGAAGCAGCTAGCGAATCACCTGATACAACAAGTGTAGTATTCTTCCCGATCAAATCAAAAAGTAATAGAGCAGAAAAAGATGTATCAATATATGAGAAGATAGCATTAGCTGCTACAGCACAACGCTACTGGTCAGACAACTCTGTATCTGTAACTATCTCATTTGATCCGGAGACTGAGACAAAAGATGTAGGAACTGTACTACACATGTATGATGGACAACTAAAAACTGTATCATTCTTACCAAGTGGTAATACTATCTACCCTCAAATGCCTTACACTCAAATCACAGAAGAAGATTATATCAATGAAGGAGAGATGAAACTATTCAAGATAGATCTCTCTGGTATCTATGATGGTATGGGTATTGATGCTGTTGGTGAGAGCTACTGTACTACAGACGCATGCGAAGTCAAGCTGATTAAGGAGAACAATAAGTGAAAGAGAAACTACTAGTAGGGAACTGCCTTGAAACTCTTAAAGAAATACCTGATAATTCTATTGATAGTGTTGTTACTGACCCACCTTATGAACTTGGTTTTATGGGTAAGTCATGGGATAGCACAGGCATAGCATTCAATGTTAAAGTATGGCAAGAATGTATGCGAGTACTTAAACCTGGCGGACATCTATTAGCATTCAGTGGTAGTCGAACCTATCACCGCATGGCAGTAGCAATAGAAGATGCTGGCTTTGAAATCCGCGACCAAATTATGTGGGTGTATGGATCGGGGTTCCCGAAGTCAATGGATATAAGTAAGGCAATTGATAAGCACGCGGGCGCAGTGCGTGAGGTTATTGCCATTGAGGTTAGATATAACGAACCATCGGGAATTGTTGGTGTTGGACAGGGCGAACGGGAATTAGTTGAAAGAAAGATAACGAGTCCATTTACCGATGAAGCAAAGCAATGGCAAGGATGGGGTACTGCTCTAAAGCCAGCACATGAACCAATAGTTGTAGCTCGCAAACCAATCTCAGAGAAAACAGTAGCAGAGAATGTTCTAACCTATGGCACTGGTGCTATCAACATAGATGCTAGTAGAGTTGGGTTTGTATCTGAGGCAGATAAAAAAGAAAGCATAGATAAGAATCAACACGCAGACTTTGGAACAAAACCGATTACAAATAATACAGTATATGGTGACTACTCAATGATAGAACCAAAGAACTATCAACCAACAGGTCGCTTCCCAGCAAACCTAATACTCTCACATAACCCAGACTGCCAACTAATCAAAGAAGGTAGTACAGAAGTTAGCAGAGAAGTAGGTAGCACACCTGATATGCGTGGTAATAACTACGGTAGGTCAGACAAAACTATTGAGATAGAAATGTCGACATATAAAGATACCCCAGAAATCTATCAATGTACAGAAGGCTGTCCATTCTTGGAGTTCCCAAATAGTAAATCAACAGGTGGTCGTATCGGTAAGAAAGATATGGGCAGTGTAACTAATGTACCAGCTGGAGAATATGAAGCAGGTGACCCTGGCTATGGAGACAATGGCACAGCAGCCCGCTTCTTTTACTGTGCTAAGACAAGCAAAGCAGAACGCAATGCTGGTCTCAATGAGTTTCAAGATGTAAAAGGTCATAGCAACTATGGTTCAATACAAGAACGAAGCAGTAATCCATCACAAAAAAACTTTCATCCAACTGTCAAACCACTAACACTAATAAGATACCTAATTAAACTAGTCACTCCACCTAATGGAACTGTACTTGATCCCTTCTTAGGTAGTGGAACTACAGCAGTAGCTGCCACACTAGACAACTATAAGTGGATTGGTTGCGAACTTACAGAAGAATACTTACCTATTATAAATGGTAGGGTAGCATACGCAGAAGCAGAAGTTAAGAAAGCAAAAAAGAAAAAAGAAACTATGCCTACACTATTTGAAGAAGAACAAGATGTGTTGTGAAACCTATCATATCGTATGTAATTCTAACTGTACTTGTCACTCTAATGATATGAAGGAGAACAATGACAATTAAGTTAACACACGGTTCACTCTTCACAGGTGTAGGTGGTTTCGATATGGGAGCAGAGCTTGCTGGTATTGAAACTCTATGGCAGTGTGAGATAGATAAGAACCCAACTAAAGTATTAGAACGCAAGTGGCCTACAGTCACACGCTATACAGATGTATGCCAAGTTAAAGGTAATGAGATAGCACCAGTTGATATCATATCATTTGGTTCGCCTTGCCAAGACTTATCAGTAGCAGGTAAGAGAGCCGGACTTACTGGTTCAAGATCAAGTTTATATCATGAGGCTATTCGAATAACAAAGGAGATGAGAGATGCCACAAACAACCAATACCCAAGATTCATTATTTGGGAAAATGTCAGAGGCGCACTTAGCAGCAATGCTGGACGAGACTTCAACACTGCCATTCAAGAGATGGCCAAACTCGGCGCGATGGACATTAGCTACAGGCTGGTCAACGCCTGCCGTTTCGGCGTCCCTCAAAGACGAGTGCGTGTATTCCTTGTCGCAGATCTTGATGGATTCTGCGCCGGCAAAATACTCACTGAGTCCGAAAGCCTGCTCTGGCATCCTACGCAGAACGAAAGCCAGGGGCAAGAAGTTACCAGCAAAATTAGAGAAAGCACTGATAGCAGGAAGCAAAGTGAAGATCAAGATATAGTAGTTGATGTATATGTTAAATCAAGTAGAGCTCAAAGTTCAACAGGTTATGAAACCTGGAAAGAAGGATTAGTATCTCCAACACTTAATCTTGGAGATAATACAGGAGATGTTAGAGCTACAGTACTAAAGGTAGAGCCAATAGTATTCATGCCACACATGACAGATGGTGCTAGAGTTCAAGATAAAACTATGGGTACTCTTGTATCAACAATGGGTACTGGTGGTAATAATGTACCTATGGTGGCAGAAGAACGGGGGGGGGGGCAATTCTGATGACAATGCGAGAAGGTAATGGAGATAAGTTTGGTAATAGTAATAGAGGTCCACTACTTAAAGAAGAAATGTCACTAACACTTGGCACTGGTAATAACCAAACACTGTTCAAAAAGAAAACCAAAACAACTTACTCAGTAAGACGACTAACTCCTGTAGAATGTGAACGACTAATGGGATGGCCTGATAATCATACAGAGTTAGATAAAGATGGTAATATTATTAGTGACTCAGCTAGATACAAGATGATTGGTAATGGTATTGTAACCCCGGTAGCTCAATGGGTATGTACAAATATAGTTAAAGCACTGGAAGAGGAGAAGCATGAAGCAACTAACTGATAGACAGTACGATAAGTTTCTAATTGATACTACTAAAAAATTAGACAAAGCATTTGAAGACATGCTACATACCATGACAAAAAAATTATACAAAAGATCTCTAACTAATCAAGAACTAGACATAGCTCTAAAACTTGTTGAAGATAAAAGTGTACTAAGATTAGATGAGATTGTAAACTGTTCAATTAAACTAGCAGAAGAAACTTATGAGTAACAGTATTTTACTTGGAGATGCTATTGAAGAATTAAAGAATATAGATAGTAAATCTATTGACTGCGTAGTAACTTCTCCACCATATTGGAAAGGCTTTGCTTATGAAGCATACTTTAATTCTTATTTACAATATATGGAATGGACAAAGCTATGGTTAAAAGAAACAAAAAGAGTATTAAAAGATGATGGTACATTATGGCTTAATATAAGTAATGATAGCGAAACAACTATAAGAGCATTTGAGGTTATGAACATAGCTACTAAAGATCTTATGTATAAGTTACATGATACTATAGTATGGTACAGATTTAATCAACAACCAGCCAACACTGATAGACAATTAACAAATCAGTGTGAGTATATTTTTATGCTTAAACATACATCAGCAGATATAAAATTAAATAAAACTGATGCGTATAACAATGCTCCTGAGTTATTTAAGACAAAAAATGTTGGTAATGTTTGGGAGTTACCGTTTAATTCTGGTAAAGAAAAAAATAACTTTGGTAAAAAAGAAACTAAATCTAACTATGGGCATAGCGGATTTCCAGTTCGATTACCAGAGACTTGTATACTCCTAAGTACTAATGAAGGTGATACAGTTTTAGATATGTTTGGCGGTACAGGTACAACAGCAGTTGCTGCTAAAAAATTAAATAGAAAATATATTATAATAGAAAAAGAAAAAGAGTATATTAAAATTATAACAGAAAGGTTAGAAGCATGACTAAGATATTCCCAGGTAAGACAGACTACTGGTACTACCTCTATGGTATATTCATGGCCAGCGGTAACAGTAAGAAGAAAGCAGAACAACTAGCAGATTGGTATAGCAGCGATGAGTACAGCAACCAGGACAATAGCGTTAAGGATCTTGACAGTGTTACTTCTATCACTAGGGATACTACTGGTACTAGCAACACAGACAAGTCATGAACCGATAGATAAAAAATTTCTATTAACTGATAAACAATATGCTAAACAAAGACTCCAAGATATCTATATGGAACAAGAGTACCAATGCTTGTTACAACTCTGGCATAGAGAGAGTAAGTGGAATCCCAAAGCAAAGAACAAACATAGCTCAGCAACTGGAATACCACAACTACTAAACCTACCAAGTAACACGGGTAGCAAGAGGCAGATAGACTTGGGATTAAAGTATATTGTACACAGATATTCTACTCCATGCGTAGCACTGAAGTTTCATAAGAGACACGGTTGGTATTGATACTTGACTTTCTAAACTAATATGGAATAGTATTAGATGGAAAGGACAGGATATGAAACTAGTATTACAAATAGCACTAGGTTACTTGATAGGCAAAGGGGTAGAGTTAACAGTTACTTACTTCTTTGGTATTCAAATAGCAAACAGTATGATTAAACAACAGCTTGGCATGTAAGGTTAGCACCGATAGTAATAAGAGAACTCCCCCGCTAATAGTTACCCGGGGGAGTTTTTCTTTTACCACTTAACTTTATCAGCCCAATAAGCTGCGGACATCTTACCCTTAGAAATGTTAGTAGCATGTCTAGCTTTGAATGCTCTATTCCTAGCAGTGTTCTGCCGATCCCCAGTAACACCCTGTTGACCAAAGCGTATGGTCTTAACCTTACTACCTTCTTTGGCAACTACAACATGTGACTTAGTAGGATGAGATGGTGTTCTTTTAGGTTTATTAAAACCAGATACACCAGCTCTTTTAATTCTAGAGTCTTGACTACTTGCCACGCTTCTTAGTCTTTCCAGCTTCAGATAGAGCAATAGCAATAGCCTGCTTACGAGACTTAACTATCGGTGCGTTCTTTGGACCTTTAGGATTTCTACCTGAGTGTAATGTTCCAGCCTTATACTCTCTCATTACCTTAGCAGTTTTCTTCTGACCCATAGTTTCTTTTTTCATTTAGTTAATTCCTTTAATAGTTTGGCTAACATACCCATCTTATCTGGCTGACCTTCAGGCTTACCATACTCGGCAGTATCTTCTGCGTTATCTTCTTCTTTACCCATAGTACACTGATCACAGCAAGAGCCATCACATTCAGCATCACACTCAGGGCAACAGTCGCATACTTCTGTATTGCCCATGCTAGGCATAGATTCCATACTCTCAGGTGGTCCAACCACTGGCTTCTTCTTAGGGGTAGCAAACATCAAGATAGCTGACTTGCTATCGGGGGTATTCATAGGCATGTTGTCTCCTAACTAAGCCTCACTTATCTGATAGATGCCGACAGACCGTATGTATCGAAAGACACTTATATCACTATACTACTAAGTTATAAAATATAAGAGAGGAAATATATGACTTCACCCATACACAGTCAACTGATAGATGGGGTTAGGTATTATACTAGCCCAAAGACAAATCAAAAGTTTGTATCAGTTACTTCAGTAATATCAACACTAGATAAACCCGCACTACGATACTGGGCAGCTAAGATGGTTGCTAACTACGCCATAGAAGAGAAAGACTTATGGCTACCAGTAGCAGAGAAAGATCCTAAGACAGCACTAGATATGATTAAGGGTGCGCCTTGGCGTACTCAAGAAAGTACAGCAGGTCTAGGCTCAGCAGTACACGCAGCGGTAGAGAGCCGTATCTTAGGAAGTACAGTACCGGTAGATTCTCTTGATGAAAGTATCAAGGGTTATATCAAATCATTCCTAGACTTTGAGAATATATTCCAACCTCAATGGGAGATGTCAGAAGCTACAGTCATGTCATACAAGTATGGCTATGCTGGAACTATTGACGCTATTGCTACCTTTGATCGCCCAGAGTTAGGGCTAGTAGGTCGCTACCTTATTGACTGGAAGACAGGCAAATCTGGTCCATACCCAGATGCTGCTCTACAACTAGCAGCTTATAAGAATGCTGATTGTGTTCTTATGCCTAATGGTACAGAGCAAGAGCTACCTCAAACTGATGGTGCTATTGTAGTTAAGATTCGCCCACGCTCCTATGAAGTATACCCAACTGATGTAACAGATAATACATTCAAGTATTTCAGACATATACAGATGGCATGGAAGTGGCAACATGAAGTAAGTAAAGAAGTATTAGGTAATCCAATTCGCCCAAAGAAAGTAGAGGTAGAGTAATGGCTATCATTAACTTACAGCGTAAGCTTACAGAAGTAGGTCGTATTCGTTTAGGAGAGCGGTCAGAGAAAGGCGCACCAACAAAGCTAGATAAGTTTAGACTTACTAGTAAAAGTAAAGATGCCCTTGACGCAGCTGCTGTAGTATATGGTGGAACAGTTAAGAAATGGAAGTCACCTGATGGTGATGCCTTTGAACTAACCACAGAAACTAATGTACTCGATGTTGTTATACCACCAGGCAATGCCTTATCTCAATGGTATGAGATGTGGTCAGGCTCAGGTTGCCAACGCAGATGTGATGGAGTTACAGAAACTCTTACTAACAAACCATGTCTATGCCCTGAGGATCAGGGAGCAAGGTCAGAACTATCAGCTCGTGGTCAAGCATGTCGCCCAACTACAAGACTATCAGTAATTCTACCATCAGTTAAGTCAGTTGGTATCTGGCGTCTTGAGTCACATGGTTACTATGCTGCTTCTGAACTAGCAGGTATTGCTGAACTACTACAACAGGTAGCAGCTTCAGATAGATATCTACCAGCTACATTAAGATTAGAACAAAGATCAGCTAGGCGTAATGGTAAGTTATCTCGCTTTGCTGTACCGGTATTAGAAGTAGGTGCTACTGTACAAGAAGCTATTCAATTAGCAGCTGGTAATAGTTCTCCTGCTATTGAATATAATAACTTTACAACTTCTACAAAAGAAGTACCTATGACTGAACCAGAGTTTGACGATACACCAATGGTTATTGAACCTAAAGTTATTCAAGAAGAACCAGCAGTTATTGTATCAGAAGAACCTGAATTAGGTTGGGAAGAACCAACATTTGTTGTAGAAGAAACTGTACAGATTGTACCAGAAACTGTACAAGAACCTGTACAAGAACGCAAGCCTCTTAATACAGTAATGCGTATACAAATCCTACGCAGAGAATTAGGATTAACAGATGAACAATATAGAGGTACACTAGAAAAAAGTTATGGTGTAACATCATCTAAAGAACTTACTCCTGTACAAGCAGTAGAAGTAATCGAAAGATTAACACTAGCATTACATAAGAAGAAAGGTAACTAATGAAAATTGTAGATGAGATTACTCTTGTATTCGCTCAACCTTCATTACCACTTTCTCTTAACAAATCTAATAGCATACACTGGGCTCAAAGAAAAAGATATCTTGAACCTTGGAGACTTGCTATATCTAACGCTTATATCAGAACTAATGTACTATCAGGACTACCTGATAACACACCACTAGATATACAGTTTACTTTTTCTTTTCCATCTAACACTAGGAGAGATCCACATAACTATGTTGCTACTGTTAAACCATTAGTAGATGAGTTAGTTAATCTTGACTTAGTACCTGATGATACAGCAGAATGGTTATCTGTTAAAGAACCAATACTTGTTGTTAACAAAGAGAACCTATGCTATGTAAAGATTACTGTCAGGAGTAATAGTGAATCAGACAGAAACTAAACAAGCTCCTGAACTAAGAAACATATCTGCCGAAGTATCTTTACTTGGTAGTCTTATTGTATATCCAGAAGCATTAGATAAAGTAACAGAGCATATTAGTGCTGATGACTTTTCTAATCCTACTAATGGTGCTATCTACTCTGCTATATGTATGGCTGCTATTGATGATACTACTGGCTTGGCTGCTATTGTAGAACAGTTAAGAAAAGATAATACACTTGTTGATGTAAGTGAGAAGTATCTACATGACTTAACAAAAAATCCATGTCCTGTAGAAGACTTAAAAAAGATAGTAACTATTATAACTGACTTGTCTAACAAGAGAAGTAAGATATCAGCTGCTAGAAAAGTAGCACAAGCAGTAGTCAATGGAGAAGATGAAACTCTTGCCTTTGATAGACTACTTGATATTCAGAATAGACAAGTTACTATTGGTGATGGCTTTGCTTCTCTTGAAGATACTATGAAAAACATTATCTCTGGTAACTACAAGCGCACTGAACCAACTATCTTACGCAGATCTGATGGACACCACTTACTCTATGCTGGCAAACTTAACTGGTTATCAGCTCCACCAGAAGCACTCAAATCTTTTACTGCTCTACTAGCAACGGTACAACTATTACAAGAAGGTAAGGGCGCAGTCTACATTGACTTTGAAGACGATGCTACTACTATATGTGAGCGTCTATTCAAGGTAGCAGTAGGTCAGCAGTTAGAGAACGCTGAGGAATTAGTACTAACTTGGGTAGCAGGTCCACTCTATGCTGACGGTAGCAGGGATCATAGTAAAGCATTGTTTAGTTATATTGCTATGGGTAAAGCTTTTGATATGAAAACAAGAGCGCTTGTACTTAAAGCAATTAAACATGGAGCACAGTTAGTTACACTAGATGGTTGTGCTACTGCTATTGCTTTGGCTAACCTTAATGAAAATGATAACGCCGATGTGAACAAGTGGATTAACGCAGTATCTTACCCATTCACAAGTGCCGGCGCTGCTGTTGTAGTAATCGACCATGTGGTTAAAAGCCAATTAGGTGGAGCAGGTAGTTTCGCTGGGCGTTCTCCTCGTGGTGCTGGTTCTAAACTAGCAGCCGTATCAGGAGCAGCCCTATCATTTGAAGTTAAAGAAGCCGGCTCAGTCTATGCTCAAGGGCAGATTGAACTAACAGTAACCAAAGACAGACCCGGCACTATTCGTTGCTCTAAACGATCTGGGCGTCGTATAGCTGGCACATTAATTTCTAACCCTATCATGGGTGGCAATAGAGAAGGAGTATCACTAGTCATACATGCTGCTGATGAGATGAGCAAACTTATGGAAGAGAAGCGCTTTGACCTAGTAGCTGCTGAACATATCTCAAAGATTGTTAGAGAGATTGGTCCAGTAAGTAAGACAGAGATACGCAAGGTTCTTAAAGAAAGAGCTGATGCTAAGAATACAAACGGTTTCCGAACAGAAACAACTGTAGCCGCGTTCAAGTTCCTTGAAGATAACAAGTATATTGTTATTGACATAGATGGTAAGAAAGAAACTCTTACTTCTCTTATGGAGTACAAGGCTAACTATGGCGATACTCATGCTGATGATGTGGATGTGAACCCATTTATCTAACACGAGAAAGACTATCAGAAGAAGAACTAAGCACACTAAGACTACATGTAGTACTCAGCCTAAACCCTGATGCCACAGAAGAAGTATTAGAACAGGGTAGGTTAGCAAAAGAAAAGCTTATGTTAGCCTACCTACCTCTAGCCAATGCCCAAGCAAAGAAGTACATTGGTAAGATAACCAAGGATGAAGCAGAGTCAGCAGCCTATCTAGGTCTGGCTATCGCTATGCGTTCATGGAATCCAGATAAGGGTGCGCTACCCAGTTGGATTAGGCTCTATACTAAGATGACTCTAATTAGAGAAGTCAATAGACAGACGCTTATAAAAATACCACAAGAGTTAGCACCTAAGAAACGAATAGTCAAACAACTAATACAGGAAGGTAAGAGTATGGAGTATATTAAAAAAACTACTAAACTAACAAAACAACAAATCACTAACTTAACCAATAGCCCTAGTGTTCAGGTATGGTTAGATGATGAGAATAATTTAATAGAACCAGTAGTCAAGACTGAAAGTAGTACTACATTAGAAAGATTACTTAGTGTATTGTCTACTGAAGAGTTAATGGTTATATGTACTAAGTTTAATTTAGATTACTATGGACATATTTATACATTAGC
>Ga0247723_1001511_pt1 | contig 13517 bp, 21 predicted proteins | sample MSEWelMarce5H_FC_FD_189079 | JGI IMG/M metagenome (GOLD analysis project Ga0247723, IMG submission 189079) | Subsurface sediment microbial communities from gas well in West Virginia, United States - MSEEL Well Study Marcellus 5H_FC | ecosystem: Environmental > Terrestrial > Deep subsurface >...
CAAACACTTTCGCGTAAGGAGCCACAGCTTCCATAAGTTTATTTAATTCGACAGGCTATGAATCTGTCTGGATGTATTAGTTGATTTTGGTAACGTTTAATACTGAATCGCCGCTAGTGAACATTGAATTTGCTTCCTCTGCTGCGTCTCTCCAGAAATTATATCCGCTGGTTTCCATGCGCTCAGCACGGTCCATTTGCTCTTGTGTTACAGTAACTGTTGCCTCGTCAAATGAATCACGTTTTGATGTGGTGAATTCAATTTTATATGTGCCGGGGCCTGCCGGAAGCATGTCTTTTAAGTTGGATTCGTTTAATGTAGTTTCAGCTACCACTTTTTGAATTTCTTCTTTGATAATGCGGCGTAAATCAGATTTGTTCATGTTTGTATATTTTTAATTTAAGTGTACCGTCACCTTTAATTAAACGGTGATACGTGTGTTTAGGTATAAATATATGTTCTTTCAGTGAGGTGGGCAAGTTATCGTCTAACTGGATGTGCCAATTTGTGTCCTCCAGTATTTCGATGGTGCGGCTTTCATTGTCGCGGTGCCATAGCAGCTCAATCGGGTCTACATTTTCGTTGAATTCACGAATGATATAAGTATCGGTTGTCTCTATGTCGGTGTATGGGGTCATGCTTTATGGTAATTCGGGTGTATTGTCGTGGTTACATTTATGGCAAATGTATAAATCGTCTCCGCCATCTGCAATATCCCATTTCCAACCACAATTGTCGCATATTACTTGTGTAGCGGTTACTATTTCTCTTAATATGTCTAGCAGTTTAATCATACGTGTGGTTTTATTTTTGCTCGTCTACCCACCAAATACAAACATATTCTGTTGGTTCGGCTGGTATTTCACCGTTTCCATGCCAGTCAATGTAGTATTGACCTTCACATAATTGTGTGGACTCGTTCCATTTAGCGCAATTGGCACACATGGCGCCTCCGTTTGGAACGGGTTTTGCTGGTTGGAAACCGTCTGGGAATTGCAGATCGGGGGTAGTTTCTTCGTTTAATTGGTTGATTGCTTTACCTGCTTTCACAGCCGCATCATATGCTTTACTACCTTTGCGAGCCGGTTTTTCTCCACGTTCACGTTTAGCGTGGATGTTTGCCCATAAACCAGGTTGGTTTTTGAGTGCTTCTTGTATAAATTGTTGTAGTCTATTCATCACCAGAATCCTGTAAATGTTGTGTTAATACCTAATGCTTTGGCAAAGCGGGGCAACCTACATGACCAATATGACGCTTTCAAACGGTTGGTTTTATTGGCACAATCGTGTCGTTTAGCGAACGCTCGGCGTGCCTCTGGGTTGTTGATTTTGGCTTTAAGTCCACCAGCATCGCCAAATGACACCTTTTTAACGCGTTTAGTTTTCGGGTCACGTACATACACGTAGTATTTTTTGCCGCCAGCTCCACCACGTTTTGGTTTACCAATTGGTGGATCTTTTTTGTCTGCCTCGTTGATGTCTTCCTCTAACATAGGCATATCCAGTGGTACTCGCTCACCTTCAAATATACCGTATTCGCCTAAATTTGTTTCAGCGAGTATTTCTTTGTCTAAATCGTTTACATGAATTGCTTCGCGTAGGTACAGGTAGCGAGCTTCTGCCCATAAATCGAGGAACGATTTTGAGCCATAGCGGAACGTGTTTTCTGTGAGTGGCAATTTATTTTCCACGTGATATCGCAGATTTTCCGTCATCACTATGGGTACACCAAGTGATTCGTTTATTACTACACCTGGGTTCCCAACATTGTCACAATCGTGGCAACCACAATTGCATTTGGCTTTGGATGGTGGGGTGGATAGTGCTTCGCGAATGAGTTTCTCTAGTCTGTTCATGGGTTGTAAATATTACGATATTTTGGCAAATACAGAACTTGAATTAGTTGCGGAGGAAGCGTACCTAATGATGTCTGAAATGATTTCGTTTTGGATAGTTTCGGATTGCGATTCAATTGTATTCGCTAGGCGGGTAGATAGGTATTTGGATACCAACCAGTTCAGGTCTTTTTCGTCTACTATTTGGTTGAATTCTTCTCTTGAAATGCTACCAACAATATTTACATAGTTGGTATAGAAATCATCCAGCAAATCAGCATCGTTTGATTTGAATTTTGTTTGCAATTCTGCTGCAGCAGGTAATGGGTTTAGTTTGAGTGATTTTAAAATGTCGTTTATAGCACCCTGTCCTATTTTACCATGAGCCGCGGTCTTGCCTTTTATTTCACCGGCAAAATTACCTGCGAAATTAAATGTTCTGAATGTGATGGAACCATCATTGTATAATATTACAGTGTTGTTGTTGGTTGGTCTGGAATCCGAACCTTCATAAGTGTATCCTGCTTTGTCTTCTGCGCTTAAATTGTATGTGCTTAATTTTGCTTCAGCACCCGTTTTTTTAAGTGATACTCCAATTAATTTATTACTAGCGTGTAAATCGGCTAATGTAGCGTTTAATTCGTCTATTTCAGTGGGAAATTCCATACCCAAAATGGAAGTATCTACCATCCATATGTCGGCAGGATTCCATTTGTCAGATTGCATAGATATGCCTGCTTTTTTCTTGGCAATAGCAAACGCTCCATATATTTTGTTGACGAATTCCGAACCTCGGTGTTGTTGAAAGTTAGGGTTTGGATAATTAGATAACAATGTATTGGCTGACTCAATGAATGTGTTTGTCCAGCTCTTTTGTGTTTTGATGAAATCTGTGACTTCGTCTAACGTGCTAGAAACATCACTTAGTAAATATGCCTTTTCAATATTCGCGTCGGTTAAATCTTCGGTTGATATATTTCCTTTTTTGATATTGTATGCTATGGAATTAACTACACTTTGAGATGATTCCTGGATGGCTGTGCTAGCTGCTCCTCCACCTTGTCCCGCTCCGCTGCCGAATTCTTCTGTTTTTTTGAATGATGTTATTCCGTATGCGTTACCATTGGTGTCGATTAGTACTTTGGCGCCTTTGTTTAAAATACTGTATTGCTTTTTGTTTAACGCATCCACTAGTTTAGATGATGCTTTAGGGTCAATTACAATAGTGGAACCATCGTTTAATTCAAATTCACCACCTTGCTGTATTTTTTCTAAAAATCGCTCACCTCGGTCAGCGTATTTGGATGAAAATTCATTTCGTGGTGGATATGGTTTTTGCAATTCTTTTGGTGACAATGAACTTTCTGTTAAATTAATACCTAATTTGTTTAATTCGTTTTCCAGCAATATAACATCCTGTGGGATATTCATGTCTGGGTAGCCCTTTGGGAACTTGTATGATATGCTGTGTAGGAATTTTTCGATAACGTCCATCTATGCTTCAGGTGTTTCTGGTTCGGTTGGTGGTGTTTCTTCTTTTGCTGGTTTTTCGTCCGGGAAATTTTCGAACCCGTCGTTGTCTTCGCTTACCTCTTCTTTAGCGCCATATTTTAATATGCGAGCAATGGCTTCAGCCGCTCTTTCCTCTTCTGGTAGGTTCGCTAGGTAGTATTTTTTGCCTTCAATTTGTGCAATCCAGCTGCGTGTACCGTAAATGAGATAAAATTCTTGGTCGTTCTTTAAGTTGATACGGAATGTGGTAGGACGTGGTGCAACCCAGTCAAGGGATGCTAAAAAATTGTCGTATTCATTGGTTAGTAAATCAACCAATACCGCTTTAAGTTCAGGGAATTTTGTTAATTCATCGTATTCAACAACACCAGGTAGTATATCTTGTTTACGAGATGTGTATACCTGTTTTGCTAATTCGCGAATGCGTGATTTTAATTCGTCTGCAGTCATTACATTCGGTTTTTAATGCGGTTGAATATACGTTCAGTTAATTCAATATCCACGTGTTTTTTTTCTACTCTTTCACCGCACAAATAATTGTGTACTGAATTAATATAGTCTTGTGCTTTGGTTAGTTTGGCTTGCACCCATGCATCTAATTGTTCACCGTCTACAATCATGGATTCAAGACGTTGAGCGTCTTTGATTAAATTGTATAGTTGTGATTTTGCCATGTCGCTTTCGTCGTCTGATTGCTTCCAGTCGTCTTCAGTTACAGATTCACGTTCGTTGATGTATTGTGTTGGTTTTTCAACATACAATTCATTCGATAAATAACCTAACCCGTCAATATATTTAATTCTAACAGTATATATAATCTGATCTGACATGTAGTCAGCTTTGTCTATGTCTACTACTTTACCTGTAGTTCCGTATGGGAATTCATATGACGGATATTCTTGGGGATTTACCTGGATTGTGTCTCCCACTTCAAATTGGGTATTGCCCGGGGTTACAGATTCACGTTCGTTGATGTATGTGGTTGAGTTTATTTCGTCCATTGGTGTGGATAATGCTGCTCGCACCATTTCACGGAGTTTGTCTGTTTGTTGCATGGTTTGTTTTTCGTTAATTTGTTTGGCTTTTGCTATGGCATGACCATATGCCACTTTTTCAGCGTCAACACCATATCGTTTAAATAATGAATCACGTTTATCTGCGATCATTGATTTGAATATGGCTACTGCTTTTTTGGATACTTCAGGTGATAGACCTTCGGTTAATGATTCATTTGTTTCAGTCGCGTATAGTGCACGTAAATGTGATTTTGCTTTTTCAACGGAATCAGATACCCCAACGGATTCTAGTTTTCCGTTGGGTAACTTTTTGTATACAGTTTTTCCGATTCGTTTATATGGCATGACTATTTCGTTTTGTCTTCCACCAATGATGTTTTCTTGAATTCAGCTGCTAAGTTTTTTATGTCATTTGCAGCGCTGCGTGCACGTGTACGAGATACGTTGAATTTGCTAGCGTGTTCTTTTTTCAAAACTTCTACTGCCTCTACTAATGCGTCAAGGATTTCTGTTGTGTTCATAGATTTGATTGTTTATTTGTTTATATATTACTGGGCCATTGATTGGTCAATAGCGAATTTAAGTGTGTTTAAGATTTGTGTGGTTAATTTTTCGTTATCCATTGCTTTAGCTGTGTCTAATGATGTCATCAAGTGGTTGATTAATTCTTTAGCATCACCAGTTGCACCAGCAGCTGCTGCAGTTAATTCGTCTTCAGGTGCATCCATTTCTGCATCCATAGCTACATCTAGTTCAGCATCGTCTGCAGGTACATCTTCTGCTTCGTCTTTTTTCGCTTCGTACAACTCGTCTTCGTTTTCCATCATTTCTGATTCGGTTTCAACACCGCCCAACTCGTTCAATACCATTTCGCGAATTTTAGCGCGCAATGCGTTTTCGGTTAACGTTTCAGTAGTGGTTGTTTCGGTTGTTTCAGATGTAGTGTTTTCCGTGTTTTCGTTTAATTTGCGGAAAATAGGGTTCATATTTTCAATGGCTTTACTTTCCACCAAAAATTTACGTAAATCAAAATTATCGTTCATTGTATGTGTTTTAATATAAATATGTGCAGAAATATACTATTTGATGTTTTGTTTAAGTATTGCCAGTGTTTGGTTAACTTGTTCACGCAATGCTTGTGCATCAAATGGTACCTCACTCTCGTTTACGTTCTCCAAATCCATCAATATCGAATCCAATCTACCATATATTTTTTCAGGTAATGTCAATTCAAGTGGGGATTCCATTAGGTATTGCGCCTTGAACCATTTGTGTGTGTCAAATTCACTCATTTGTGTTTGGTTTACGTTTTAAACTGTTTAAATATTCGATTGATTCTCGCATGGCTTGTTCAACACGTTCTTTGTCTACACCACCAACCCATTTCTGGATATCACCGGCTTCGGTAATGTACCCTTCGTTGCTTTCAGATAATGCATCTCGCATATATGCTTTGTAGTCTTCAATGTATCCGTCTATTTCTTTGTTGTATGCTTCGGTTACATAGTCTTCCCACTTGCCTTCCAGCTTGAGTTTGGTTTCGAATGTGGTGCGGCAATCTAGGCACGTGCCATACGATTTATAGTAGTGTGGATCTAGTTGTTTGTCCATCACCTGTTTACACGATGGGCAAAACAATGGAACAGCTACTTTTTTGAATTTGTCCAATTTGGTAATGTTTTCGCGTATACCATCGCGGATGGTCCATTTTTTTCCATCTTCCACCCACACGTCACCTTCAACGTGGTCTTCTTCTGATTTAGTATAACCTACCCCGTGTGTGGTACGTTCACCACTTTTACCTTTTACTAGGTTACGGATACGCTGTACGTCACGTTCAGCGAATTGCTTTTTTAGTACTGACATTATAGTCCGAGTTGTTTAAGTTGTTGTATTGTATCTGCGGCGCTAGTATGTAATATACCTATACCACCACGCGCATTCCAGTCATCTATTGTTGATGCTCTATCGTCGATAAGTATACGGTTCTTGCGTGAATATTCAGCTTTGGCAGCAGCCGATTTGAAATATAGTTTACGTACGTTGTCTAGGTGATTTGTAACCCACACACGCTTGCCTTCTTTTGATTCTGGATTGAATGTTGGTGCGGTTAATATAAATGGGGTATATTTTTTGATGTAGTCCCACAATTGTTTTCCGTCAGGCATCCAATCCAATTCCGACCAGTATTTGAATTCGGATGTGTTGTTCGATGATATGGCTGTGTTGAATGTTTTCCAAAATTCCTTTTTGGTTTGCACATCAGCGTGGTTGGTGGATTTGCCGGTTAATTGTTTGTAACCTTTGTCGAAATCAACTAAAACACCATCCAAATCGCAGAATATGATATATTGTGGTGTGTTTTCTTCTCTAATTAAATTGTATAAGTCTATTAGTGTTGGCATAACTGTGAATGTACGTACTTTGATTTATTGGGGCAAGGGTTTGTTTGTAACTGAATCGGTCCATTTTCTGAATGTAATGTTACCGCGCTCATATGCTTCGCGCTCAATTTCTTCCAACATACCGTCCTCGTTTGTATTGGTTGTAGATATATCATGTAAACGTCCTTCCATGTTCTGTATATGGTGAACGATCTCGTGGGCGTACGAGCGAATCACATCTTTTGGATGTCTACCCATAGTGAATAGGGTGATGGTGATTGTTCCCGGATTGTAGTATGCTGTTTTGCCAAAGAAATCGCTTGCGTTTTTAGTATCGTTGTCGATTATCTCTACACGCGGTAATGGCTGTACGTTCATTCCCTCGCTAATCATATATTCGTTTAACGATTGAATATACCCCAGCAACAATTGACGTTGCTCGTCAACGGGGTTGTTTTCGTTTAATGTGGCTTGTGGTTTGAGTGTGTCTACTACTTGTTGTTTTTCAGCATCGCTCAACATATCTGGTAGGTAGTGGGTGAATGCTTCATAGTTACCCGCAGTTAACGCTTGGCGTGCTTTAGTGCCGCTTACATCTGGGTTGCCAGGTAAAACGATGGTTTTGAAATTGGTGTATTTCTTGCCTAGCGAATCAAATCGTTTAATGTCTTTTGCGTCTTCTTCACTGCGTACACCCACCACCGGGAAATAGAAGTTTTGTGGGTTGTCGCCAATTATTTTATGTATGTCTAAAATGGGTGATCTTTCTTTAGATATTTGTATGGTAACGTTTGATGGTAAATGTTTTTTGTATATCTCCCATATCGCCAAACTTTGTTCAGCGGTGATACCATCGCGTACTTTATGTCCAATTAGTACAATCACCTCGTTGATTTCACTACGTTTGGCCATCTCGTTCACGAGGTAAAAGTGACCGGATGTAGGTGGTTTATATCCACCGGGAATAAGTGCAACTGATTTCATTTGCGCTTCGGTGAATGGTTGAATGATGGATTGTACTAGTTGGTTCATGCTAAAAATGAGTTTATTTTTTGTTTGGCCGTGCTTAGTGTATCGAATTTTGGTAATGTTTTCACCATTTGCTCTATATCACGGTTTAATTGTGCTTTGTCGGCATCCGATTTTGCTTGCTCTTCCGGTGTTTTTGGTTTACCAGTTGCTGTTTGAGCAAGTAAATATGGTTCTAGTAGCGCGGTAGAGAACGATTTGTTTGCATCGCTCGGGTCGTTGTTTATTAATATAAAGTTATCGCCAAATTCGCGCGCGTACGTGTTTATATTGCGATTTACATCACGCCATGTTCGCAACACAATACCTGGCATCAAGCTACGTTCACGCTCTGAATTGCGTTGGAGTGAAGTCAATGGTGAAACATAAATCATCAACATCAATGTGGTGTACCCGAGTGCCTCGAGTTCCTGCTTTTTCTTCAATACTGGATTGGGTGCTGCTCCAGTACCATCAATTACTATGTCTTGCATGTTTTTGATGGATTGTGCTAGCTTGTCTTGGGTAGTTTTACGTGCCTGTGCTTGCAATTTGGCTGATGTGGATAGCTGGTCAGGGGTGAAATCTTTTTGTTTCATACCCAACCCGCTAGCTTTCAACATCTCCTCGTATGTGTCGTCCGAGTTAATTACGGATAATGATGGTGGTATCAGTTGTTTAGACATGTACGATTTGCCACTACCCGCAGGTCCAGCTAAAAATATAGCGTGGGGTTTGTTTTGTATTTCCTTAAGTAATTGTATGAGACTGATCATGGCTATACATATTACAGTTTGCGTTTAACTGTAGTTTTAAATTCGGTAAATGCTGGTTTATGTGTAGGGTTTTCGATATCGAATATACGTTTTACGTTTTTGAATATGTCGATATTTTCTTCAAATGTGCGAGACGATTCAACTATTTCCCAACCTTTACCCTGCAATTTGTCTGGGTTTGGTTTGCGTTTACTGGATTTCAACCACAATATACCGCAACGGTCTATTGATTTTTCGAAACACTCGGTGTAGCATTGCGCGTATACAGCAGTTTGCAAATCGTATGTGGTGTGTAGATGGTTGGATGTTTTCAAGTCAAGTACCCAACGTTCACCATTTAATTCAATGATTAAATCGCATGTACCTGCCACTTTCAATTCGTCTGAAAATAAATGTACCTCGGCTTCGATTAATGTGGGGTTGTGTGTTTCCCAAAAATCAACAAAACGCAATAACATTTGCCACACATCTGGGTTGCATAGTGGTTGTCCGGTTGGTGAAAGGAAATGGAGTTCCTCGCCGTTTAGGTATGCTTCTGCTAGTTCATGTACTTGCGTGCCCTCTTCTGCTGCTTTTTTCACTATGTATTCTGATGCGAATCCAACTTGTTTCAACCACTTTTCGAAGTGTGGACCACGAGGATAACATTGCAGGACAGTGGTAATTGATGGGTAATAGTTTCCATTACGGCGGTAATAACGATGATCCGGTAATGTTACTTGCTGGGAATCGTCCGATATCTCCAAAATACGGTTGTACGATCGTTTAATTTTACTCATATGAGTTGTAGTTTACGTTCCATTAATCGGTATTGAGTTAATGGTTGGGTGGTTTGTATTAATTTGGTGAATGTTTCAAAGCCGAGCTCAGATGGGTCCTTCCCACTTAATTCAACCAAATATACTTCTTTACCTATATCGAGTAGTTCTTCACAGAACTCGATTGCTTTTTTAATGGCGTCATTGTCTAGTGCTATGTAAATTTTTTGCACACATGATTGCACTAGGTGTTTCATTAATTGTGGCTGGATGTTCTTTCCAAGTAATGGTATTACGTTGCGCTTAATGGCTACAGCATCAAATGGTCCCTCGCACAATATGATTGGTAAATTCCAGTTAATAAACGATTCAAATGCTACTATGTCACGCGAAACTGTAGGATTACGGTATTTTACATACGGTTCAGGTGTGAATGAACGAGCGGTGAAGTAGTTTAGTTTGTGGTTTGAATCATATGATGGTATTATCACCATATTAGCGTATAAACCTGTCTCGCAATATCCCATGTTGTATTTGAGTATGTCTTGTGGGGTTAAGCCACGGGATTTCAAATAACGGAGTGCATGTCTCGCTACACGAGATGGATTATCGATGAACGATTTGTATTCTTTTGGTAATTCAAGTATGGTTGATTGGTTGGTGGAAGACTGCTCAGTAAACGTTGATTTAACGTGTTTACTCAGTTCGATCATATGGTCTGGTGAAACGCCTATTTTCTTGAATAAACTGCGTATTGTTTGACCTTTAGCGTTACACGCCCAACATGCCCACCTGTGTTTACCTTCGGCGTTTTCGAGTAACTGTACCTCTAGTTTTGGTTTGGGATGGTTACATAGGGGGCAGTGGTATGCAATATTTCCCCTAGATGTACGTTTACCGTGACCCAGTACCGAATTAACTAAATTAACTAATAACTCATTTACCATAAACATGAATATACACACTATATATGGCTAAGCAAAGTCTTTTGAAAAAAACTTGCCAAGAATATTGGTGTTAAGCCAGTCGCTGGATTCCAACACACCATGTATAAATTGGTATTTTGTCTCGTAGTATGTGAGTAGTTTTTTGTTTGGTACGAAATGGATGATTTCGCGTGTGAATTCGTCGTGTTGTTTGTTTTTGATTGACTGTTTGATGAATTCCTCCGAGCCATAGTATGTCCTCCAATCGGATTCTTTCACTACCTGTTTGGTGGTTTTAGCTCGGCCACGAGTTACGGGTTGCTCGGCTAGTTCCTTTTTTCCAAGTTTTTGATTGGTAGTGTGGTATAGCGATTTTTTTCCTAAATATCGTTTACCGGTTGGGGTGTGGGTGGTGATGTAGATAAATCCGAATGTATTTTCAGGCATGTCGGATATTGAATGTATTTCAGTATTGTTGTATAACCACATATAAATGTTTAGTTATACATATTAATACATGTCTAAGTTTATGATTATGTTTGTATCGGTTATGCTAGATACAGGTAATGGTTGCGATAGTTTAGCCACCGCCAACAATTCTTTGTTGTTGTTGTATAGACCAACTGTGGTAATATATGGGTTGAAATATGAACCCGTGGCGAAATCTGAAATGGTTCCACTATTTGAGCTACCCGAAATGAGTGATGGGTTTTGCGAGAATGTAAATTCGTTTTGGCGTAATGTACATTTGTATTGCGTCTCGTATATTGTGGTGTGTGACTGGAATGAGCAGGTCAAATTAGGTGATTCGATCCAGTTTAATATGGTTGGTGGGTTTGGTTGGCCATAACTACTAGTTCCGAATATACCTACACCCCATCCGCCTAACCCTGCGTCAGGTTCAGCAGTGATTAATACCATACCATGTTCATATATTACGTCGCCTATTTTGAAATTCTCGTAATATAAATTACCGTTTCCGTCATCGGTTGCTGATCCGCTTTCGCAAGTAATGGTGAATGTGTTTGGTTCGATACATTCGCCAAATAAGTTAGATGGGATAGATATTACCCCCACAGTGGCATTTGATTCTGTGGGGAAATATCTGTTTGCGGGAAGTGTTGAACCTAGGTAATTGTAATAACTCGGTGTGTATGTTCCACCTGTGATGGTTCCATCAGTATTAAATGATGCGGTTGCTACCGGTGAACCATTCACCCCATTTAAAAAATTCGAATAATATAACTCTTGTATGGATTTATATACCAAATGTTTGTCTTGTTGATATATAGTTCCAGTTGGGTTAGAACCTGATGTCCATAACGATGATGTTATGTTTTGACCAATGTAACGGTCTATACCGATGTTGGTTAATTCAGTTTCACCATTCACGGTAAATTGTTTGTTTACTGCGAATGGGGAAACGTTTACGTCGGAGGTTACAAATGGTTTAAATACACTCATATAAAATCAAAAATCGATTTTTGTGCGCAAAAGTATTTCTTTGGTGAAATCTTTCAATAACGGTTTGGATAATTTAGCTACAGCTAGTAACTCGTTTGAATCGTTGTATAAACCAACAGTAGTGACATACACTTGTGGATGGTTGATGAAATTAGGATATATTACTTCACCCGTTGATCCGGAAATGAAACTGGAGTTTTCTGAGTAATTGAATTCACTGTTTCTAGCGCGCACAAATATGTAGTCTGAAGTGATTGTTTCCTCTGAATTTAATGTGAAATCAACACCACCAGATATAGCTGTGAATATTTTTCGGTTGTTTAAACCATTTGTATCACTTGCGCGTGATGGAGCTATGTGCAATGATTGAGATATAGCGTATGGGTTTAATATGATTGTACCCAAATCTGGGAATACTAAACCGTATGAGCCGGATCCAGCTACATACCCACCATTTCCGTTCCACGATGTACCGTTTGAGCCAGATATAAGTTGATATGCTCTAGTTGCACCTAGGTATGAGTTGATAAGTATCTCTTGTGAGTCATCGGTTAACTGGATTGATGATAATCCACCACCAACTCCTTTTAATGTCAAGTTTAACGATCCAGGGAAAAATGCCTCTTTGTAACATGCACGCTCAACTGATAGTGCCCAGAAATGGTCACTTGATATTGTGTTGGTACCGTTTCCAAATGTGAATGTTGCTGTTTCATCTTCCAAAATCATTGAACGGTATTGACCGTACATTGTTTTGGATGGTGAATTTCCAGGTACAATATTGTTGAAATATTCACTACCACTACCTAATGCATCGCAATATACTACACTGAATTGTGTAGATGATGTAGCTTCAGTGTCGTATACGTTTAAATAATATTTACCAGCTGCGGATAATTCCTGGTTGGATGAGGTGAAAAATGTTGATAACTTTGGTGTACCCGAGGACCATACTGTGCCAGTGATTGTGTCACTGCTCACTACGAAGTCTTCTGGGTCTAAACGTTTAAATGCCATGTTTGATTATGTTTATGCTGTTTTATTAATAGTGATAGGAATAGTTACGCGTGCACCACTGTCTAAACCTACTACTGTTAATGTACCCGCTAATTGAGTGTTTGAACCAAATAATGTGTTTACGGTAGTTGCTCTCATGTTGATTTGAGTACCGGTTACTGTTTGGGATACATTGGTTCCTAGTGTAGATGTTGATGTTGGTGTAGTTGCTGATGTATTGGTGATACCCACTCCATTGAATGTGTTCATTAATCGAATATCCGAAATTGTAACTGAATAGCCACTTGTTTCGTAAATTTGATTGTTTCCTAAGTAATTTAATGTTTGTGGTGTAAGTGAAAGCGATGAACCTTGTTGTAGCGATATTGCTGTGTAGCCTAAATCCAGTACAGGTAATTTTGCTGTTCCACGTGGCAATGTTGCTAATTTGTATTTCATGATTTGCGTTTCAATCGGGAACGCTTCTAGTAATGGCATATTGTCAATTGCCTCACCGTAAAATGCAGAACCTGATGGGTGTGTTGGGTTGTATAACGTGTAATCGATTTCGTCATCTGCCAATGCAAATTGAGTGATGCGGAACGAGCCGTCGTTTTTGGCTAGTAACTCACGGCCTTTTTTGGTTAAAATGGCGTCGATTGTAACTGCCCCATTATTTAAATATCCCATATATTATATGTATTTGAATTATTATGTGTGATGTATGGTTAATATACTAATAAATATCACTAGAGCAAACCTTTCTGTGTAAGATCCACGATAAACTCGTCGATTCCCTTGTCTAGTTCAGGTACCACAAATTCTGGTCTTAAAATGTATGG
>Ga0247723_1001512_pt1 | contig 13499 bp, 16 predicted proteins | sample MSEWelMarce5H_FC_FD_189079 | JGI IMG/M metagenome (GOLD analysis project Ga0247723, IMG submission 189079) | Subsurface sediment microbial communities from gas well in West Virginia, United States - MSEEL Well Study Marcellus 5H_FC | ecosystem: Environmental > Terrestrial > Deep subsurface >...
ATAGCAGCACAGGCTTCGCGCTCGGCTAAGACTGCCTCTTCAATCATGCGTTTGACTAGTTCGTGGTTGTAGGTTGCGTTGACTTGATCGATCATTTAGCCTGACTCCCAAAGTAAGCGATCATGGTTGCGTCAGCCCTGCCAGAGTCCTTAACGCGAGAAAACACTTGCTGGTGCTCTGGATGCAGTTCCATGCACCTGTGGCGTATAGCGTCCTTACCCTTTGCGCAACCCGTAGCCTTCTGCCAGACCAAGGGATTGATGTAGGTGATGGGTACTGAGAAAGACGCGAGTGCGCCTTCAATAATTCCAGCAGCTCTGCCGAAGGCATACATACTTGCTGTGCCTTGGTTTGGCATTGCGCCTGTGCGTTCTACGAATGCGTGCGTAGGAGCGAAGACCTTGACGATGCTTGCAACTCCCTGCGCAGAGACTTGGCGCTTGTTCTTGCCACCTCTGAGAACCTCCACGATGGGCATATCGACGACCTGCTCAAACTTGCCGTCAACATAAAGTGAAAACGCTCCGAGTGCGCCAACATCCACACCCATAACCCTAATCATTCTTCACCTCAAGCGACTTGATGCGACCAATGATCAAGCGATCTGTGGCGGTTTTAAGTTTCTCGATTGAGGTGATAAGCGGGACTGTATGCCCAGCTATCCAGCGAGACATTTGAGCCTGATCTATGCCAGCTTCACGGCATATATCGGACATCTTGAAACCCGCCTTGTCAGCGCGTTCAATTATTTCGGTTATGTAGTTCATGCTGAGTATGTTAACCTAGAATTGACAAGTTAAACAAGACAGACAAAAAAAGGGGCTGAGTCCTGTCACCCAGCCCCTATCAAGGCAACTGCGACTCTTGCGGAGACATAAGCCACAGCGACAGGGAAACTACACCCTGTCAAGGTCTATTGTATTGGTGTAATAGTTGACTAAATAGAAGGGGCTTGATGATGTAGTCAATTAATGTATGATCGGCATATCAACAACCGAAGCTAAGGAGCAATCGAAATGAGAGTAATGCACTTAAACAAATACGGTTCTGGCATGACATCTAGAACTGCTTGCGGTAGAAACATACTGCGCACACCGATGTCAGGTAACTGGTCTGAGTTCAAGGCAGATCAGTATCAATGCGCGAAGTGCGCAGCCAGCAAACAAGCAGATTTTTTCACACGACTTGACGCAAAGAAAGAAGTAACAGCATGAATTCCACTACTAAACCAAATTTGGAATTGAGAAAATTTACTCAAGGCATCAAAGGTTATCTTGATGGCACAGTAGGTACATGGGAAATATGGGAAGAACTAGAAGACGGTTCTTGGGATTTATACAAAGACAATGTTTGGTCTTTCTGTGACAAGGAAAGTCGTTACAGCCAATTTTTACTTGCTAAATCTACATTTGAACAACTCTGAAAGCGACGAATGAAACACCAAAACTACACCGAGAACTTTGAAGTCGATGGACCGTATCAAGACAACAAAATCAGCCTTGTTGATTGCGTCTTCATCTTCCTTGCTGGCGTAACCGTCGGTGTCATTGCATTTATCTTAATTACAGGAAACTAATATGTCAGTAGAAAAGAAAATCGACGAGATGGTTCTGAAGTACATCCTTGCTGCCGAAGGCAAAGCCAGAATCATGTCGCCACCAGACATCGGTAAACTGGTCAGAGAGGCAATGCACAAGGGTGCAATGCTTGGTTACGACGCTGGCATGAAGATGTCCTTGCGTGCTCACGGCAACGAGTTGCAGATCGCAGAGTTGACAGTCAAAGAGTTGACCGAGCGCGTCAAAGAGTTAGAGATGCAAATGATTGCGCAGCAATGAATGAAGTCAAAACTAGATGGGTGACACCGCCACCGTGGGTAACGCTACGCACCAAGTGCGAGACCCTTGGCGTGTGTCAGTCCAAGGATAAGGTGTTTTGCATAAACTGCCCAAGGTTAAAACGCAATGCGAAAAAGAAGTAAATACAAACCCAAAGGTGTGCGCCTCGATGCCACCACCTATGTGCTCAACGGTTTTAGACTTGTGTCCACGACTGGCAGCGCTGCACTCGATCTAAAGATAAAGAACCACAGCGCCTTAGAAGCTCTCAGGACGGGTCAGGCAAAGCGCTACGACATCGACTCCATCATCTCTGCTCTGAATGTCTCAGAAGCGCTCTCAAGGCTTGGCATTGGGCATGAGTATGTAGACGAGATCAAAGAAGGTCAGGATGCCTTGCTGGAGTTATCGCGTCGCGGTATCAATCGAGACGACAGGTTTGTGGCGAAGGCATCGGAGTTGACAGCGATCAACTACGGCATGGAATTGCACGACGCACAGCTCGACATCACCACCATCGCCCAGCTTGAGAAGGCACTCGATATTGTTATGAATGAGATAAAGTCACGCAAGGCTAGAGTCATTGAGGAGAAGACGGCATGACACGACACATAGGCATCTCAGTCCCGCACCGTAGAGTCGATGAAGACGACGACATCCAGACCTACAAAAGAGCGTGGGTATCCCTCACCGAAGAGCAGATACATGAGTGTATCCATTACGGCAAAGGAGGTTGCGAGATCGAGCAGACTGCTAAAAACATTGAATTAAAACTCAAGGGGCTTAACTATGATTGAAAATATCCTGACGATGATTGTCTTGCTTGTACTTGGCGGTGTCATTGCAGTAGCCGTCATGTTTGCAGTCCTCTACTTTGGACTCGACGACAAATGAAAGCCGTCAGACTGCCTCGACTCATAGCCCTGATCACAAATAAAGGGTACACAGCAGTCGAGCTGGCTGAAGTGCTGTTCTGCACTATCAGGTCTAGCAGAGACATGATCGCCAAGCTGCGCAAAGAAGGCAATGTCCATATCCAGTCGTGGCGTAAGACCAGCGTGACGCAATGGTCTGCCGTGTACCGCTACGGCATCGGAGTCGATGCAGATAAGCCAGAGCCTGTGAGCAGCAGCTCGCGGTTGCGTAAGCACCGAGCCAAAGAAGATGCAGACGCAAAGGAAAGAAGACTAACCAAGCAGAACCAACTAAGACGCAAGATTAAGCGCGACCCGTTGACGGCAGCATTCTTTGGTGAGATATGAAGACACACACATTCGCTTGGCAGTCCGAGCACCCATTCAAACATTTAGTGATCGATGATTTCTTTCCACCACAACTCGCTCTGCAAATATCTCAAGACTTTGACACAGTAAAAGACTTCTGGGTGCATTACAACAATGCACTAGAACACAAGTCAACCATGAATCATTGGGGTGCTTTCCCAGCAAGTATTTATAAAGCAATGCAGCACCTTGTCTCGCCAGACTTTGTGCAGCAAATTGAGCACCTGACTGGCTGCACGCTCTACGCTGACGCTGGTCTGCATGGCGCTGGTATGCACAGGCACATCTCTGGCGGTAAGCTCAACCCGCATCTAGACTACTCCATACACCCCAAGCTCTTGCTTGAGAGACGGTTAAATCTAATTGTGTATCTGACACCTGACTGGCACAAAGACTTTGGCGGTCACTTAGGGATGTGGAGCGAGCCGTCTGATCTAGTAAGAGAAGTGATGCCTAAATTCAATCGTGCTGTTTTGTTTGACACAACAAACTCACTACATGGACTCTCACGACCCGTTCAATGCCCAGAAGACTTTGCACGCAAGTCTCTTGCGGTTTACTATTTGTGCGAGCCAAGACCGCAAGCAGAGGAAAGATACAGAGCGCTGTACTCTCCAGCAAGGGGTCAAGAAAATGATCCTAATGTGCTGGAGCTTATTGCGCTGAGAAGTCGTGTTTAACTACGCCAGCAAGCCAGTCATGCCTTCGACAGCAGCCAAAGGTTGACCCTTCTGTACTGCCTTCTTCATCTCTGGTGTGATGTCTAGATAGCGGACTGGTTCTTGTCCCATCGATGGGATCATGCTATTTTCAGCGCGTTCTCTAACAGTATTTACTTTAGTCTCACCAACTTTTGCGCCATACTTTTTACCGTATTTTTCAAGATAGTTTGGATATACCTCATCGTAATACTTCTTCATGCCTTCGCCACCAACGGTTAAATTTTTATCTTTAACAGTACCAGTTTTGTTTTCTAGAATTTGTTTTGCTATTGATTTCCCTAAAACCTCTTCTATTGTTTTTCCAATCGCCTGATCTGGTCCTTCAATAAACTTACCGTTTTTTACAATGCCATTAAATGTTTGCGTAGAGCCTTTAAATGCTTTAATTTTTGTTTCATCTTTTGCAACATAATCACCTTCTTGACTAAACAAATCATCAAATCTTGCTCTTTCAGTTAGAGTCATATCTCTAAGAGATTTTTGACGCAATGCTTGAAGTTCAGCAGCTTCGCTGTCAGTTAACTTTTGACCAGTTTGATATGTAATTTCATCAACATTTTGTCTTAATTGGTTTGTATAGCGTTCAATCTGGCGCTTGCCAGTAGTTAGACCAATCCTGTCGTAGCCCTTGTCTACCGCTTCTTTGATTGCTCTCTTTAGTGCTAACTGATACCAAGTATCTTTGAATGGTGCGTCTGGTACACCACCCTTACTTTTCTTTTCTAATTCATTTATTCTTTGTATATCGTCTTGAAAAAGACCATCTTCTTCTTGTTCTTTTCTTTGTAAGTTACGCAATTCTTCAGATTCTTGTGGCGTAAGTTTTTTGTTGTATCCTTGCTCACGCCCAGCCTGATGCCAGTCTGATTGAACTTCCTCAATGAGCAGCATCTTTTTGCCTTCGGCATCAATGCGATCATTAACCCTCATATGAGCTAGTATGTTTGGGTCTGGAAAATGAGATGAGCGATAAGGTTCTTCTTTTCTAGTAAATCTACGAATAGCCTCTTCCATAGCATCATCTTTTGATTTTGAATAAATAATTGTTCCAATGTTATCTGGACTAACTAAGGTAAAGTTTCCATCTGCCATTGACTGTAAAGAATAGCCTTCTGGTAATGTCTTAGGAGTTTTCTCTGGCAAAGTCAACAATAACTCACGATAGTTTTCACCGCCAGCAAGTTGGTATTTTTCATATTTTGTTGGAGTTGGTTCTGGCACTACATAGGCTGCGTTGGCTTCTGTATCTCTAATATATTGCAATTCATTTATTTTTTGCTGTAATTCTGTTCGATTACTTAAAGGCATTATTGAATGTCTGTACTTATCTTCTTCGCTCATTGCATAGTAGAACTTGCGTGCTTCTTCGACATTTGGAAACTCTTTAACAGCAATACCATTGAATCTAGTCATAATGCTGTCTAATTCTGCTTGCTCTTGAGGAGTTATTGTTTCACCTCTGAAAACTCTATTTTGAAGAACTATGCCTCTTGTTTTTTCTTCTGGAGTTACTTGTCTATCTACTAATTTATAAGCAGGGTTATCAATCTCTTTATACATTGCCTGTATTTGCGGATCGTATTTATCAAATATTTCTTTGCGTTTTGCAATGCCTATTGGGTCTTGTCCAACAGTCCCACCAAGCTGTCTTTCCTCGACATTGATCTTGTTATTCTGAATAAAGTCCTGCACCTCTTGACGAGTCACATTTGGCTTGCCTTTGAGGTAGGTATCCAGACCCATAGCCTCGATCTCGTACTTCTTGACATCTTGACCTTTGAGAAGATCATTCAAGAAGGATTCACCAGTTCCTTGCTTTCTAGGAATCTTGAGTGCTTGCTGCTCGACTGCTGAGTAAAACCCTAGAGGAGATACATCGGCTTGCAATAGACCGCCAGTCATTGCTTGCTCTGCTGGGTTCACCGCAAACATTGCTGTCTGAGGTTCAGCCAACAAACTAGGCAATATAGGTCTACCAGTAGATAGCCTTGTTGCGACTTCCTCACCAAGCAGACCGCCTAGTTTCTGCGCACCTCTGACTGCTGGCATTGGATTAATAGGGGCGAAACTAGCAACCCTGCCAGCCACATTACCGACTGGTGTGTCTGACTTTAATGGCAGGTTATCAAGGAAATATTCGGTATCAGGATACTTTTGCTGACCTGTCATTGCTTGACTGAGAAGCTGCAACGGTCTAACCATTGGTATCGGCTGATTGAAGACATCACCAAACAATCCAAGCGTTCCAGCGACCCTACCTCTTGCCACATCGACAGGCACATTGGCGCTTGCCGTAATGTCTTGCTGAGACCTATACGGTTGCATCTGAGGGAATACGCCAAAGGCAGGACTCTGAGCTGCTGCCATGCGCTCTATCTCTTGCGGAGTTAACTGCAATAAGCCTTGCGACTTTTGCGGTGAGCCAAAGTAATTAGCCCCGCCAAACAGCAAACCAAGTGGGTCTGAGTAGTCTGCCATTTACTCACCCAATAAAGTAGCAGGTGCAGCGCCAGCAGAGGTTGAGTAACCTGCGCGTCGAGTTGACTCGCCTAGTGCTCTACGCTGCAACTCTTGCATAACTGGTGTTATACCCATCAATAGTTGTTGTTGCTGGTTAAAACTAGGGTCTAAGACGCTACGCGATAAGGCTTCTGCGACATTCTGATCAATGCCTTGGATGCGTGGACCAAGCTGGCGGTATAGGTTAGTCATACCACCAAGCACATTTCCACCAGCCATCTGAGCACCAGCACCGATCAAGTCTGTGGGTGATGGTCCTGCCATCTCAGCAATGTCTTGCTGGATAGGTGCAGTTGGTGAGCCACCCTCAATGCGAGAGCGAGTGATAGCCATCTGGCGCTCACGCTCTAAGTTCTTAACGAATGCCTCGTATTCACCTTGAGAGTTAAAGACGGTGCGCATACGGTCACGCATCTCACGACTATTGATGAATCTGCCAGCAATGTCACCAGTCTCCTTCATGCCGTATATTTCGTCACGCAAAGACTGAACTGCACCGAGTCGATACATCTGGCGCTCACCGTCGTCGGATAACTTAGCCAACTCGCGGTTGATCTCTGCTGGAGACTTACGCAAGAACTTATTAGAACCAGCCTCTAGAGCGTCTTTAAGCAATGACTCACTAGCGAATGTCTTGACTGCCTCACCATAGACAGGCACGCCAGTCTTCTTGTCTGTGATGGCACTTAGTAACTCAATACGCAAGTCATTTAAGTCATTGGCGCGAGTCGTCTTACCAGCCCTCTTAGCCTCGTTTGCTGCATCTCCAACATACTTGTAAGCCTTGTCCAGCATCAACATACTATTTGGCGGTAAATCAGCATATTGCGGTAATCCGCGAGCACTCTCAATGGCTGTCTTGATGTCGCGTGACTTAGCTAGCAACTCGTCAATCTTCGGAGAGTAGACCTCACCAGCAGCAAAGGCTTGCTCGTACAAAGGTCTAGCCTTCTCAGCGCGAGTCTTGATGATCTCGTCAGCAACCTCACCAATGTCACGCGCACCGACTGCGGTGAAGTCTGTGATGTCCTTGGTGATTCTTGGACCAGCGCCTACGGCACGCTCTATAAGCATCTGACGCACATCTGTCTGAGCACCACTAGGAACTGCCATAGCACCGCGTGCAAGCCTACGCATAGACTCGCCACCAATGTCTGCCAATGTCTCATCTCTACCACCTAGAATGCGAACTGTCTCAGCCTGACGCGCAGCTAACTGCTCAGGACTTGTGCCTTCGCGTATCAATGCGCGTGCTATCAACTCTTGTGCCTTAGTCTCTGCTGTTTGAGCTGGAGCACCTGTTAAGACATTTGCAATCTTGCGTCCTACTGGTGCGACTACGGTGCTTACAGCAGGTGCTGCTGCACCCATACCTAGACCTAATCCACCGCCAAGCAAACCACCTGTAACGCGACTAGGTAGACCGCCTTCAGCACCACCGACACCAGACGCAACGCCTGATGCAACGCCATAACCAGCGCCACGACCCATTTGAGCTAGTAGGCTTGGCGCTTTCTGAGCAATAGTCTGCGCCATCCTTGCACCAGTTGCCTCAAGTGCAGGAGCTGCTGCGCCACCAGTCAAATATGTTGCACCAAGTGCAGCAGCCACAGGCGCTAAACCGCCACCTATCTCTGCCATTGTTGAGCGTACAGGATACTGCTCACCATACTCTTTGAGTCCAGCCCTGACGCGGGAAAGCATCTGCTCGTATTGAGGACCGCTAATAGCGCCAGCCCTAAACGCTGCTTCTATCTCGTCAGCAGTATTGAATGTCAAACCTTGTAGGAATGGTCCTGCAATGGTTGAAGGGATAGGAGCACCGCCAGCCTTGGTTGCGGTTTTAATCGCTTGCTCGTAGCGTGATATAGAAAATCCCTCAGACTTTAAGTAGGAGGCAACCATCTCAGGCGGTTGTCCTTGCTGCTGCAAGGTTTTGACATTTTGCTGGATGCGCTCAATATTTGTATCAGCCATCAATAACCTCTACTCGTTTGGTTTTCTTAAATTGAATCTTTGCCACCACTCTTGACGAGTCTGTGGAATGTTTGTTGTAGTTGCACCGCCAATGATCTGCTCTGGTGTCTGTACGCGCTTGAATGGGTCATATACAACCTGATTAGGATCGAGTTTGTAGTTCTTTGCGACTTCGGTGTAACGACTCACCAAGTCGTTAGACATAACGCGCTGAGACTCGACAAGGTTTCTGGCTTGTTGCAAGAAGTCAGAGCGAATCTTCTCATTGAGACGCTCACCACTCAAAGCCTTGTTGTACATATTGCGTACTGAATCAGGCACGCTTCCAGCGTTTTGAGCCGTAGCGAATTCACCCTCACGCACAACAGACGATGGGTCTAGCACCTTCATAAATCCGTAAACCATAGCGATGTCACCAGCAGGTGACGGGTTTTTCGCTGCGGTTTCAATCTTCTGATAAGCCTGACCTAGTTCAACATAAGGCTTAACTTGCGCTTGGAATTCAGTACGCAAGTCTTTCTCGTTACCAAATGTTTTACCTTGTAGCGGAATGATAGGAATAAGTGGTTGCGGTCCAGTAGGCGCTGCTTGGGGTGCGCCAGCACCACCAGTAGGTGCAACGGCACTAGGTGCGCCAGCAGGGGCTGGAGCGCCAGCAGAACGAGGTGCGCCACCCATACCACCGCCACCGCCAACTTGGAAGTAACCACCAGCCTCTGCACCGCCAACTATTTGAGGTGCAAGAGTTTGTGTATATGTCTCACCACCTTTAAGTTTCGACTTATCAATGGCAACAGTACGACCACCAAGGTTTTGCAACACAACATCACGCTTAGGACCGAATCCTTCAACGGTCTTAATGCTTCCATCCTTCATTTGCTGAACTAGCAAAGGCTTGCCAGTTGTGTCTGTCACCTCAAATGGAGAACCTGTAACTTCAGCGCGTGGCTTGATCTGATACGCCATGTCTTGATAACGCTTGGCTTCTTCACCCTTACCAGAAGCAGCATATATGTCTGCTAACTTCATGTACTGATTGAACTTAATGTCCTCTGGCTTTGTCCCATCTGGAGGAGCTTCACCACCAAGCAAAGTTTGCGCAGTAAGTCTTTGCAAATCCATTGCTCTTTTAGCTTCTTGGAGTTTTTGACCAGTCATCAAATTCTGTATAGCACCTTGCTGTGCTTGTTGATAGCCCTGAGAACCTGCTTGCAAAGCACCGCCAAGGGCTTGACCTAAAGAGATAGGGGTACGGCTTGGACCTCCAGCAGATAGCAAGGCTGCTGCTGCTTGTAGCATTGACTGCTGCTGAATTGCTTGTTGTTGCTCTGGTGTGATATATCCTTCGAGACCAGTACCACCACCACCAAAGAGTAAACCGCTAAAGTCTTGCATTGTTGCCATCATTTACTCCTTACAGGAAACCAAGCAGACCGCCAAGAGCAGCACCATATCCAGCATATTGCGGATTAGTAGTGCCACCAAGTATTGAGCCTAGTTGAGCACCGCCCAATGCACCACCAAGGGCAGATGCTGTTTGATTTTTATAAAGTGGTGCAGATTGCGTTCCAGCCGAAGGCTGAAGGCTTAATGCACCCTGAGACACACCAAGTCTTTCAAGTCCTAAGTTGCGAGCTGCATCGAGCTTAGATTGCTCATACTGCTGACGCAATGCCTCTTGTGAGAGACCAAGGTTTTGAGCCTGAGTGAAACCACCTTGGCGAAGTTGAGCCACAGCATTAGTCGCATTGCGTAATGCTGCCTCATCAACCAGCGATCTGGTTACTGCTTGGCGTGAACCACCAAAGGCTTTAGCTGCTGTGGCTGCTGCACCTTCAGCAGATATTTGACCTTGGCGAGCACGCTCTATGTCTCCAAGAGTTCCTTGGATGACTTCTTGCTCATAGGGGTTCATGTACTTCTGAACCATGCCCAAGTTGTACTCAGGGAATGCTGCGAATTGCTTAGGACCTAAGCCAGCAGCCGTTGCTCTGGCTTCTTCTAAGTTGCGTAGATATGCAGCCTTGACATCTGGGTCAACGCTAGATGACGATGTGGATGTTGTACCGCCACCCAAAGCCTTTGCAGCCGTTAAGCCAAGGCTTGCTGCTGTCAATGCGTTTTGTGGACTAGCCGTAGCCCAATCAAAAGCGCCACCAAGTAAGCTAGTTTGCGTAGAACCTAGACCGCCAGCAGCAGCGCCTTCAGCAGTTACTGGTGCTACGCTAGTTCCAGCCCACGAAGGAAGAGTTCCTTGCACGACTGGAGATAAGGCTTCAGTTGCAACAACAGGTGCGGTAACTGCTGGTGTTACAGCAGCAGGTGCAGCAGCGTTAGCCAGAGCTGTTCCAGCAGCAGAGCTTGCTGCCGTAGTGCCGAATGCTGGTAGTTCTGTTGCGATAACCGATCCAGTCGTGACTGGTGAGGAAACTACACCAGCATCAACAACAGCAGATGCTGGGACTGTGCTACCACTAGCATTGACATAAGCCCCGATCTCTGGTGCGTAGTAGTAACCAGCAGCCATCAAAGCAGCCAGAGTCCAACCGTTAGGACCAAGCGTATCGCGTACACCCTGATCAATGCTCACACCAACATCGCTAACGGTGTCAATGACACCTTGACCCAATTCACCAATTTCGCTTACTACTCCACCCATATCATCTCCCTTGTCACACCATGTTGGTGTAGATAAAAGCCTTCGATCCGTCCAATAGTGATATTTGACATTTCTCAGACCAGCCAAATGACTTGGCAAATCTTGCAAGTTTGATGTCATCCTCGCGTATCAGCGCGACGATAGGCTTCCCAATTAAATCCTCTAAAAGAGCAAAGTCCCTCTGGCAACCCTTTTTGACTTCAGCCGACCATCTCTTGATGTCGATATGAAACCACAAATTACCCCGAAAGAACTCCAAGTAAAAGGTGTAATCCTCTCGGATACACACAGGCACTTTCCCCGCCCTTAATTCTTGACTCAATTCTAAGTCACCGCTTACCCATTGCGACAACATCAAATCGGTTAACGCCAACGCGCCAATCGTCTAAGACATCGCCCGTGTATCTAACCTTGACCTGTCTGGCAGCAAACCTCACATCTGTGGGTTGAGCTGCTGGGTATGGTCCGTAAGTCGTCTCAGTCGCCATCGGATACATCCGAGTTTTGAAGGAAACAACAACCTCGCCAAGAGTCTGCTCGTCAGGAATCACCCGACGCACCGACATGATGTTGTCACCGTTACCAATCTCGTAAGGACCAGACTCAGCGTAAGGAGTGCCACCGTCATAGGTAAAGCCAACCTCGTGCTCGTAGATGTAACCATCTGACGAAATCATCAAAGGATTGGTGAATACACCCCGATCAGTTCCAGCAGTCCGAGCCAAACTACCAATAGCCCAATGCCCTTCGCGGTAGTTGTAGACGACATATGAGTCGTTCTCATTGCTGGCGCTAGAAGGGTAAAACCAGATGATCTCGCCATACTTTGAGTTGTGTACTGCGTAGACCTTGCTTGACTGGTTGTAGTTGATGTTCTGGAAGATGTAGTCGCCAACATCCGACACCAAGGGCTTGACATAGCCGTCGTAGACCCAAAAGCCTGACTTAGACATCCAAATGGCTGCCGTATCAATGGCTGCGACAGCCTGTGAGGAGATCACGCCACAACCTGATCCTGCCTTCTCAAAGGAGTAGACATAGGGTAGACCAATGTATGTAGCCACATGGACATCGACATCGGTAAAGATTAGATTGATACCGCGCACGCGCTTACCGCACTTGATTGAGCCGACAGAGTTGATCTCAAAGTCACCCGCCTGATTCGTTGCGGATGGTGTCCAGACTGTGTTGTTTTCTTGGTCACACCAAGATACTTTGCGTGGATTGCCTGACGCGCCAAGTCCAAAGACAAAGCGCTCTGCCGTTGTCATCACAGCCTCGCAGCTCGTTGGCGCGTTAGTGATAGCAACAGCCTTTGTTGGTGTGGTAAAGCCTAACTGCCACTCAAGGAGCTGACCATCGGCACTAGAACACGCCACAAGATACTCGCCCCATGAGTCCATCGACCAAGTTGTCGCTGGGATGATTGCACCTAAGTCTGGACGCGCCACACCGTAGGCAGAAGAGCCGTAAGTGCCGTAGCCGTAACCAGTCTTTAGCGTTGCGTCTGTGATGCCAGATGTGAATGTCGTAGGCGTGATGTCCTTTAAGACTCCACCCTCGCTCATGGCGTAGAGCTTTGTAGGCGTGCCAGCAGCAATGTAGCGTTCATCTGAATTAGTACGCCAAGTGAGCATTCCACGGCTGACACCAGTCATCTGTGAGGTTGAGCGCTTACGCCACCCGCCCCAAGGTCTCAATGTGTTCTCAAACCAACGCACAAGGTTCGAGTCATACCAGCGCCCAGCAGACTGGTACTCAGTACCGTTGCGGTAAACGCCAGCAGGGATTTTGATTGGTACGAGTGCCATAGGGTCTAATTATGCTGAAAGATTGGAGACAAATGTCATTGTCGCAATGACCGACGGTATTGCTGGTCTTGTTGGTGTGGTGCTGGTAGCGTAGTGCTCAATACCGATACCTACATCTGAAGGTCTCCACATAATCTCAACATAGTCGTTTGTTTCCATGCTTACAAAGAAGTTCATGGCAGAGATCATGTGAGTTGGATCACCTGATGATTTTCTTGGACCAAGACCAAATCTTGAGTTTGACTTGTCGATGTTTGTGCCGTTCTTTTTAAACCACACATCTACATCTTGTGTGTCGTTAGTGGTGTTTTTAAACTGGATGCTGAACTGGATGTTATAAATTCCAGACTGAGACACATTCAACCTTGACGAGTTAGACAAGGTTACGCCATTGTTGAAGTCAGTTGTGTCAAAGGTTATGGCGTAGGCAGTCGTTGTATTGGCTGCCGTCTGGTCTGTGCTGTCTTGGAATGCCCCGTAAGGGTTATTGATAAACCTACCACCGCGAGGAGACGCAAGGGATTGCAAGGCATTAGTCAACTTCAAGAAGAAGGTGCGCAAAGCACCATTCGTCTGCGCAACAGTCAGACGGTCATACTTATCCTGCGGATTAGGCAGGTCTGGTACGGCTGGAGTCTGGAGCTGCTGGTAGAAGTTCGTCATAGAGCCTTAGCGTATTCCTCTTGACT
>Ga0247723_1001513_pt1 | contig 13499 bp, 15 predicted proteins | sample MSEWelMarce5H_FC_FD_189079 | JGI IMG/M metagenome (GOLD analysis project Ga0247723, IMG submission 189079) | Subsurface sediment microbial communities from gas well in West Virginia, United States - MSEEL Well Study Marcellus 5H_FC | ecosystem: Environmental > Terrestrial > Deep subsurface >...
CCCCATTGGTAGTTACTATTACCATCTGGTCTAGAAGCACCGCCCGAACCGCCACCGCCACCACCAATTAAGTCTACTGTGATAGAATAAACACCATTAGGAACTGTAAATGTAAAAGTCCCTGCAGTTGAGTAAGTTTGTGACCCTGGTTTATATGAATTTGTAGTAAATCCAAATCCTCTAGCAGATGCTGCGCCAGTTGTAATATTTAAAGGCATTTAAAATCCTACTTAAATTGTGTTTGTGATGCTAATACTGTAAATGTTGCACTCGCTGTTTTAATAATGCTATATGTGTAAACGTCAATACCAGATGTATTACCTGCTGTAGGCGCTGTACCACCTTGCCATTTTGGTGTAACTGATGATCCGTCTACGGTCACTGCATTATTGTAGTAAGCAGTACCACCTTGTGTCACTAAGAAAGTTACAGTCCTTGTTTCACCTACGGCCATTAAAGTATTGAGTGATGTTGAGCCATTACCTCTAAAATTAACTGTCCAGTTAGCCGAAGCTGATGTCGTATAATATAAAACGCTTTGGGTAATAATATCGTAGTTTATTATGCCTGTTGCAGCTGTTGGAGATACAGTTGTTGTTTCACCTAATGTTGTAACACCTGCAGAATTAAATGATGTAATTCCTCCTATTGTGCCACCTGTAATAGCTACAGCATTTGCATTTTGTGTAGACATCGTACCAAGGGTTCCTGTAGCCGCAGTCACAAACGCTGTTGTTGCAATCTGTGTTGTGTTTGTACCTGGTGCTGCTGTTGGAGCTAGAGGTGTACCTGTTAATGTTGGAGATGCTGAGAATACTAAGTTAGAACTTGTAGTACCCGTAGCACCGGATGCTGTATAGCCTGTAATATTATTAAACGATGTAATAGATGCAGTAGAAGCGCCTGTACCACCATTTGCTACTGGAATCACTGTACCTGTAGCTAGAGCTGTTACGACTTCAACTACGTTTGACCCTGTATTAAACACAATCATCGATTTACCTGCAGGGACTGCCACACCGGTACCGGTTGAGTTCTTAACTGTAATATCAAAGCCTAAGGTGTTATTAACGATGTATTGCTTTTCAATCGCTGGGACAATTAGGTTTTGGGCGGCGCCTACGGTACCTGTTAGATTTAGACGTAGGTTACGAGCAGTTTGGGTTGTATTGGTATTAGTAAGAGTTAGGGTAACGTCAGCACTTGAGAAAGAAACATCGGCTGTTCCTGTGATAGCCTCTTCAATCGCTGTGCCTAAATTGGTGTTTGTAGTGACACCCCAGGTACCGGATTGGTCGCCTGTTCCAATAAGCTCTATTTTAAGTGGTGAATAGGTACTTGCCATAATAATTCCTTTATTTTAGTTATCCGTATTATATCTTATTTACAAGGCTGTGATGTATCAATTGCGCCCCAACTTGGTGTTTGAGCATCGTTCACATCTACCCATACACCGGCAGGTGCAGCTCCTATAGCAGTCCATGAAGGTGTTTGACTATCATCAATCTTAAACCAGCCGTTATAGCATAGATCATCAAGTAGCGTGATAGCCTCTGTAATAGAAGTAGCAAAATTAGCTATCACAACGTATGAGTCTGCTGTATTGATGTTTTCTGCGATACTTTGTACAAAGTTAGCTGATGTGATGTTGGCATCAGCCACGTTAATGTTCTCTGTAATATCAAACGTAAATATAGAGATAATTGTTTTTAAATCATCTAGCGTAATGTCTTCTGCCCTTGTAACGCTAAAGTTGGCAGCGATACTATTTAAGTCAGCTAGATTTATATTCTCAGTTCTAGACACTGCGAATTGAGCAGTCACGGTAGCATCGTCAGCTACGTTTATATTTTCTGTATCTGAAGCTACAAAGTTTGCAGCTATGGTTTCAACGTCGTTTAGATCTGCATTTTCTGTAATGCTTTGTAACGCTGCAAAATAAGGTATTGCTTCTTCTTGAACGCCGATATTTTCTGTGTCTGAGGCACTAAACTGAGCACTTATATTTTCTACATCGTTAACGGCTACATCTTCTGTGATACTTTGTAGGAACGTTGATAATTGTGTACTTGCGTCTGCTAAACCTACGTTCTCATTTATCGTACCTATGAAGATACCTGCGGGAGAATTTAAATCTCCAACCTCAATATTCTCTGTAACACTTTGTGTAAAGCTCCAGACTTGGCTATTTGCGTCAGCTACCCCAATATTCTCAGATAGAGAAAGTATAATCGCATTGCCAGCTAAGGAAGCAAAGGTAGGTTGAGCAAAGGCAGCGTATCCAAACATTATTCGTCCGCAGGTTCTGGCTCGTTACCAGCTTCTATCCAAGCTTTAAACTCTGGGTAATCTTCTGTGCAAGTTAATCTGCATAATCCGTCATCATCTATACGAGCATAAATAGTTTGACCGTCAATATTAGTTGTAAGTATTTTATAAATCATAGTTCAGCACTCCATGCTAACCAAGCACTTGTATTAACAGCTCTTCCAAGAATTGCTTGTCCACCAGTAAGTCCTGATGCTACTGTTAATTGAATTTGTGAAGTATTTGTGTTTGCATCACCAATTGCAGGAACAGCACTACAAGTTGTAACGCCACCAGTAGACCTTATTGCATAATTTCCTGCTGTCCCACTTTGCTCTAAAGCAGTTGGACTTGTTCTCATAGAAACTGGAAAAAAATGAAGTATTTGTGCGTTTGTTGAATCTTGTACAAATCCAGACCCAAGCGTATTTGAACTACTTGAAGTAGGATTAAACCTATAATAATACCTCTGACAATTAATAAGCTCTTGACCATACATTCTGCGTTCAAACGGTGTTGCTGATGTGCCTATTTCTAGTTGGACGCCTGTGATGTAGAAGGTTGCTCCGTTAGTACCTACGACTGAAGTTGCACCTGTTGGTGAATAATATCCACCAGCTTGCCAAGAGCCTGCTGTTGAACTATAAGTTGAACCTATACCAAGACTCCAAAACACTCGTAATCCTGTGTCATTATTTGTTAGCCAAGTTCCTGTTGTATCACCAGGAATTGTTATTGTTTTTTGTTCCCAAGTATTTGCAGAACTAATTGTATAACTAAAAACATAGCTTCTATTTGATGAACCATTTAATAATGAGCCGCCAAAAGTTCCAGTTAAACTAGAACGCACCCAAAATGATATTGTAATTGTTTTAGCATTGGCAGTTCCCCAACCTAAATCAGCAACATTGTAACCTTCAATATATTGAACAAACTCATAAATATCACCCGCACCAACGGAAGTAGCAGCAGAAGATGTTACACCTAAATAATTAGTAAAACCAGCAGGTGGAGTTACGCTTCCTGCATTTTGTTGAACAGTAAATTTTGATGCAACAGTACCATAAATAAGCCATCTATCTAGTGAATATTGTATTCCTGAAATATTATTTGCAACACTAGCCCCATTATTTCTTTGGTCAATCCTCATATCACCGTTAATAATACGGTTCTTTAGCACATAAGGTGATGCTGCAGCTCCTTGTAGAGATGAGTCGTTAAAGGTAACTCCCGTTGTGCCGTCTACTATTAAACTCATTTAATGTCCTTTATGATGCTGATTGATATGAACCAGTTATTATCCAAGTGTAGCCATTTGTACCACCAGAAGTCCCAGCATAATCTTGGATTGAACCAGATGTTGAATTAGAATCAATATATAATTGTCCTGTTTTACCAACAACAGCATTTTCTCTGGCTAATATTACTTGTCTATTACCTGTCCAAGTTGTAAATGGTAAATTTGTAACTGTCATGCCAGTATTTGCCCCGCTTGTTACAGGTATAATCATATTAATAAAAACTAATTTTCCAATCTTAATATATATCCCTGTCGTTGTTCCAACAGTAACTCCTGTCACAGAAGGTGTAAAAGTTCCTTCTTCATAATCATCTAAAGTATTAGCATCTGAACTTGCACTTTGTGTTGCTGGGAATGTAATACCAATACCGCTTGATGGGGTAGCTGAACCCAAGCCTATACCAAATGTATTAAACGTAGCAGAAGTCGTCCCCGCACTTTGTAGTTGTAGCTGTCCTGTGTTGTCCGCTGTAGCGACTATGCCTGAACTTGTGGTTGCGTTAATTGATGCCATGTTTTATCCTTACTCTGGTTTAGTAGGCCAATTGATTGTATTAGGGAAGCCTAGTTGTTGTGGTACATCTAATAATGCTTGTCTATAATCTGCCCATGCTGTTTGTTGTTCAGAACTAAATGATGCCCAGCGTAATGGGTTACCTACAATATTATCTAGTTCTTGTAGTAAGGCGTCTCTTTGTGCTCTTGCATTTGCTGCTAACTCTTTTGTGGTAGGAACATAAGACACAAATTCAGCAACAGTTCCCCATTTACCTTCTACGCATTCATTAAATATTTGTTTTGTATGAGCATAACTATCTTTAAGGTCAGCACTAAATGGCACAAATTCTTCTTGTAAGTCATCAAAATCTACTTCACAGTTAATAACTGTATGTTCTGCGTTTGCCCAAATAGGATTTTTTACACTTGTATAATTCATATATTTACCTTTAAGAAATTCTTACCCAAAGACCAGTTGAAGCATATCCAGCAGTTCCCGTGCTATTACCGTGTACAGAAACAGACCTCCAAGTTCCTGATAATCCAGCGCTAGTCATTGTATTAATATAACCAAAACCAGCACCAGACATATCACGAGAACCTAAAGAAACAGGTGATGAAGTTGAACATTTTTGTAGTGATGATCCAGCGATTGTATCATTCATATTATAGTTTGTATTGTTTGCTCCATTAGCTAATACATAACTTCCAATAGCACCAAAATCAGTATTAGTAATTGCACCTGTTTGACCATTAAGAGAAGTTACACCACCACTTGCTGGTGCTGCTGATGTCCAAGCAGTTCCGTTAGAAACTAATATATTACCAGCTGTGCCTGGAGTAACACCGCCTGTGGTAGTTAAGAATGTGCCACTTGTCGTTGGTAGCGTGAGCGTAGTACTACCACTTACCGCTGGGGCTTGTAGTATGATTGATCCGCTTGTATCTCCGTTGATTGTTATGCTACTCATAGCACCACCCATTTTGAGCCTGACGGCACAGTTATATTAATACCTGAATTGATTGTTAAAGGACCTACACTCATCGCACTTGACCCTGCTGTTATGGTATAACTTGTTGTCACTGTTAATGTGTTTTCATAAAGAGGCACAGCTGGTGCTAACACTGTGACGTTAGAACTTGTACCTATCATTGTATTTTGTACTTTTGTTAATGACATAATTTATCCTTATACAGTTATTTCCTCAATCCATTTATTCAGTGGACATGTGGCATTAGGCAATCTTACTTTTATTTCTAAAAAACACCCACATTCTGTACAAACACCTAGATTGCGTTTATCACATGAGTCACAAACATAAGCTCGTTTTTTAGCTTGTTCGTTAACATCTTTAATGTTATTAATTAAGGATTCTAAAAAACTATTCTGCAGCATCCATCCACACCAATGTTTTAAAATTTCCAGTTGTTTGAGCATAATGGGATGTTCCGCTTTGGCCACTACCCATTCTAAGAGAAGTTAGATACGAACCGCAGCTCTGACCATCAAAACCAGCTCCGAAGCCGCCTAAAGTGTTTTGACCCCAGCTGCATACGCCTTGATCTGTTCTATAAAATCCATGTCCTCCAGCATTTCCTATATATACAAGAAAACCAGCTTTATTTCCTCCAGTAGTTGTAGCTGAGCTAGTTCTATTATTATAAGCCTGATAACTTGAAAAATATGAGTATGTGTTAGATCCATTCAATTGTAAATTAAATCCTTTAAACGGTATACTTCTACCTATACTATCTTGAGGAGTATTTGTTGTAACAAGACTTCCAGATGAAATTCCTGATTGATTTAATTCCATCATTAATACCCAGTCTTTACCATCTACTAGATTAAAATATACATAAGCTTGTAAAGCAGCTGACTGTGTAATACCATCATAGGTATTTAAAGCTCTAATCCAATAAACCCCGTTTGTTGTTTGATTAAGAGTATTTCTTAAATAGTATGGTGTTGTTGCTTTAGCCGCACTAGATCCGTCCCTTGCAGGATTTACAATAATATTAAAAGATCTATTCACAGTTTGTTCATTTGCTGTCGCTGAAGCATTAAATGTATATGTTGTAGGGCTAGCAATATCATCTGGGTTTCCACTTATAATACCAGTTGAACTATCTAATGAAGTACTTGGTGGAAGAGAACCCGATGCTATTCCATATGTTATTGTATTGCCGTCAGGATCAGATGCAACAAGAGTTGCTAAAGTGCCTGTGCTACCGTCTGTAATAGTAGCAACAGTTCCTGCTGCTGTTACCCAAAGTGGATCTCTGTCTACAGTTCCAGCTGAAGATAACGTTGCAATCAGTCCTGAAGGATTTGTAACTAAAATTGAAAATGATGCTGCAGCTACATAGTTAACTGCGGTAGCATTAGTCAGCGCTGTTATTGTTGTTGAACTAACGAATGACGTAGTTAATGTTCGTGGAACTCCTCCTACAGCAGCTCCTGTAATAGTAACAACAGATCCAATTTTAAAGTTACTGCCCGTAATTGTTAATGTTGTATCTGTATCTGTATTAATAACGCCACTATAGCTAGCAATAACTGGTGGGTTATCAATACCTTCCCAACCTGAAGTATTATATTGCTCTACTATTCCAAGATCTGTATTATACCTAAGCATGCCAGCAACCGCTGGAACAGGCCGATCTGCTGTTGTGTTAGATAAAGCTGTAAAAGCTGCTATATTGACGGCTCTTGTCATTTAATTATCCTTGAGGTGCCTCAGTTACTGTATCTTCCCATAACCATGTTTCTTCGTTTAACACTGCTGTGTCTGATGGTTTAGGGGCATAGAATACATCGTTCGTTGCATCATATGTATAACCAATACCTGCGTAGTTACCTCTTAAAGGTCTACCTTCTGGGTGTTGATTACCATGCGTATTATAACTTGTTTGTAGCCAAGTACCTGGACTTGAATCTACGAATGTATCAAAAAATTCTGGTTCAGCCACGATGACCTGTGTAACCTTACCGTCTACTACTTTTGCAAAATGTGACATTGTTGTCTCCTTAATTAAGCTGTATATGAGCCTGAGGCTGTGAATGTTAATATTGTATCGGAACCTGATGTAGTTACAGTTGGTGAACCTGTAGTTGTACCAGAGTAATTAGCTGTAGGCATGCGAAGTATTACTATTCCACTACCACCAGCCCCACCTATTGAACCATCATTAGCACCACCACCACCTCCACCTCCAGTGTTAGCAGTTCCTGAACCACCAGCACTACCAGCAGGTGTAGATCCTCCTCCGCCTGTTCCACCAGTTCTAGTTGCTACGATAGATCCACCAGCTCCACCACCACCTCTTGTTACCGAAGAGCCTGTAATTGAAGAAGCTACTCCGTTGCCACCATTAGCTCCATGGTCATTTAAAACTCCTTGAACACCAGCAGCACCAGCACCACCACCAGAAGCTCCAAAAAAACCTGCTAAATTAGTTCCCCCAGCATAACCTTGATTAGATGTTCCCGATCCACCAGAACTGCTTTGAAATGATGCTCCTCCACCCGAACCTCCACTTGCTCCATTAGAATTACCACCTGAAGCATTTGAATTTCTTGATCCTCCGCCACCGCCACCAATAGATGTTATTGTTGCTAATTCTGAACCTGATATTGAAGAATCAGACCCATTACTTCCTCTTGTGGTTCCTGATGTAGATCCAGTACCGCCAGCACCAACTGTAATTGTATATATTTTTCCTAAAACAAATGTTAGTCCTGTTTCAGAACTCCCACCTCCTCCAGATGGTTCTGTTAAATATGAATTTCTATATCCGCCAGCTCCTCCGCCACCAGCATAATATCCGCAGCCGCCCCCGCCACCGCCAGCAACAACTAAAAATTCGACTGTATATGTCACTGCACTAGTCCCAGCGCTAGTCCAATTTGCATAAGTAGCATTATAAATCTCTATCTGGCCTGTTGTTGTATTGTACCCCATCTGTCCAGTCACAGGGCTTGTGGGGCGTGTAGCAGTTGTCCAAGTAGCAATAGCTAACCCTGTAGAACTATCTAGTGTAGTTAATCCTGCTGCGCCTGTTAGTATAAGTGGCATTTGTTTTACTCTTGTATAGGTTGGTTAGGGTCAGGTGACCATGTAATGTTGCCCATAATCGTTTGTACGGTCTCTACATCTGTTGCACCCGCAACTTCAGTTCTTGATGTATCTGCTGTAGTACGAATTGATTGGCGCCAAGTATTCCATTCCGTTGACATCGGAGTATTTGTTTCCACAGATTTTACCACCATCCAGTCACTTGGTAAAAGGATACTGTAAGCTGTTTGATTAATTTGTGAGATTGAATTTGACTTGACAGTATCTAGATCTTTTGGTGTATTGACGTATGTCAAAGTCGCTTCGTTTAACTCGGTTGAAACCCAGTAGTATTGGTCGTTAGCTGGGCTATTCGTAGCTATAACTTCTTCTAAACCAATGTCTGCTTTTTCGTCCTCTGTTGATAGGTTTAACCAGTTGGCTGGGTATTCCACGCCATCTATCGTAAACTGATTCCCTGCATAAATATATTGTCCGTCTGTTGTTGAGTACCACATAATTTTCTCCTGTTATCTTGCTAGTGCGTTTTTAAATGGGTTTTCTGCGAATGCCATGTAGATGTATGTTCCACCACTTGCATTTCTGTCTGCATCAGATGTTCTTAATTTAAATCCATTTGATAAAAAGTCAAAAGTAGTAACTGTTGCTTCTGCATCAGATGTGTTTGGAAGTAATCTTAAATCAACAACATTATATGTATTTCTTGATGAATCATATATATTCCACCCTGATGTTGTATCTCTGCGTTTAATCATAACAAATTTAGGTCTAAACCCTGTGTAAACAAAAGTTCCATCAGTGCTACCATTACCTGTGTAAGAACCAAATGCACTAAAGCCTGCTATTTCTGCCCAGCAATAAGCTACATAAGTTGTTCCACTTTGATTGGTATTATTACTATTGGAAGCTCCACTTGCTAATGTAAAAGTAGTAGCTGTTAATGAACCAAGACCACCATTTGTAGTTGCGCCACTAACTGAAAATTGACCTGTTGTTGTGTTTAAATATAAATTATTACCTGCTGTTAAACTAGCATGAATAACCCACCAATTATTTGATGTTGCATTAGTAGTACGGTTTTTAACAATTACCATTTTTGCTGCAACGCCTAAACCATGTCCTACAGTTGCATTAGTAACTCCTGTTCCTGTATAAGTCACCACACTAAACCCAGCAGTTGCATTTACAGATACAGTAGATGCTACAGAACCGTCTGTGTTAGATGATGTTGAACCTTGTCCAGCTTGCCATGCCCAACCTACATAAGTATTTCCGTTTGAACTAAAATAAGCTGGAGAAGAACCACCAAAATAACTAAATCCATTAGAGTCAAACGAACTTAAATATCCATAAGTAGCATTAGCATTAAATGATGCTTCAGTGTCTGTTCCGTTTGAAGAAAGAGCTTTATTTGCACCGCCACCTACTATAGAATTATATAGAGTGTGGGAAATTGCAGCACTTCTCATTTTTGCCCAAACAAAGTCTGGTTTGAAATTTAATCCAGTAATTGAAGCTGCACCAGTTTGACCTGCACCAGTCCATAATACAGCATCCATCACAGTATTACCTTTTACAATAGTGCTATCAGGTAGGTTATATGTGTTTAGTCTTACAAAGCCTGATGGTGGTGTGTAAGCAAATGGGCGTTGGCCAAAGTTTACCGCCATTTGACCATAACTACCACTATAAGACCAGTAATTAAAAAACAAATCAACACCAGCAGTTGTTCCTATTGTTCCTGAAAACCTAGTGGTATTATTAACTCTATAATTAAATGTATTAGCATCTCTATCAATTGATAAACTAACTATATCTCCTGTAGATAATTTACCTGAGCCTGTAGTATATGTTCCAAAATTATTTAAATCGCCTCCATCACCTATACTACAATTATTACTTGATGGAACAGTTCCTAATGTAGTTCCAACTCCAAAAGTTGCATAAGAATCATTATTTGCAAATCCTGTTCCAAGTAAGGTAGCTTCTGCATAAAATTTTCCTGTTGATGGAAGCATAATTGTACTAAGTGTATTTTTCCATGCAGTTGGTCCAGTATATTGTAAATTACCATTTGACCAAGTACCACCTTGTCCACCTAACGGGTTAAGCGTTGGGTAATTAGCCACAGTCGCACTTGTTAGCGTAGGGACATCTGACATAGCATCATAGGTTACGCCAGCAGTTACAGATATGTTATTAGTTGTCCAGTAGTTAGTATTACCAGAGAAGTCTTTACCTAGACCTGCATTAGAACCTGATGTTAAACCTATGTCAGAGAAAGGTAAATAAAATCCGTTTGTACCATAAGACCCTGTGTATTTAGCTGGTTGCCATACACCTGTAGTTGCGTTTGTAGAACCGAATGATGATGGTGTTAAAGCTTGGCCGTCAATGAAGTTTATTTCAGTCATGTAACCATCAAAATATGGACTAAACCCAGCAATATTATGAATGACTGCTGTATTGAATGTTGTATCGTAATTTTGTGCTGGATAGGTTGCTGACTGGAATGCAGTAATTTGAGAACCATTTACATAAATTTTCATTCTATTCGCAGCAGTTGCATTTGCAGTGTCACATACAAATACTAAATGATACCAAGCTGAAGGGTCACGAAATAATTGAGTTGTTCTTATGTCACCATTAGAACCATTATTAAAATAAAATTGAATATCCCCTGTTGAAAGAAAACGAACAACATCACCAGTTGTACTAGATGCACCAAATAAATACATTGTTGATGTTAAAGTTCCTCTTTTTACCCATCCACTCCATGTCCAAGCTCTTCTATTACCAGCACTTGCTGGAGTTCTTGATAGATAAGCACTAGCACTTGCTCTAAACCTTAAAGAATTAGTTAGGTTATATCCGCTAGGGCCTGATGTTTTTGATGCACTAAACATTAATAATTTTGTCCGTATACAGAACCATATGTATTAGTTCCGTCCTGATAGAAGTTAAATATATCAATCTTACCTGTAGCAGACGTTGGTGTTGGTGTTGTGCTGCTAGCCCACTTCAATGTAGAACCACCTGCCCAAGTTAATGTATCTGCAGCAGCGTAAACTACAATCACTGTAAATGATTTACCTGTGGTACTTGAAGGCAAGGTGATTGTTGTAGATCCTGATGTTGTAATCTTTTGAATGGTACCGTTAGTTAAATTAACAGTTGTACTACCTGTTGCTGTATAAATAGTCTCAGTGTAATTAGTAATCGTAGGATTAGTTAGTGTCGTAGAAGCTACAGGGTTAGCAAATGTCACAACTTGTGAAGCACTAATTGAGATAGCCGTGACTCCACCTGTTTGGATATTTAATACCCCCGAAGCATCTGCTGTGGTGACTACCCCTGCGAATCCTGTGGTTTGTGCGTTTATGGTTGATGCCATTTGTTTCTCCTTTAAAGTACTATATAACGACTACCTGATGGCACCGTTACTGTTGCTCCTACACCTGCCGTTACAGGGCCTACGCTCAATGCATTTGAACCTGACGGTATTGTATATGAAGCTGCGATTTGTGAATTATTGACGATTATACCATTAGTTGCATTAACTACCGCTGCAGTTCCTGAAGTTACAGTAGGTAAAGCTAAATAACGGCATGAGATATTATTAGTACCTAATGGAGGTGCTGTTGAGAATGTTAATGTTGTACCTGAAACTGTGTAATTACTTGGATCTTGAACCACGCCTGATATAGCTATAATCACTGACTCTGAGTTAGCTGGTGTTACAGACATGGTAAATACTGTTTGAGAGCCTGTACCACTAAAATCTTCTGCTGTAATTACAGCGGCTGTGTTCACTGCACCATAAGCTACTACTTCAATCACATCACCTACATTAGCGCCTGTAGCTAAAACAATCGTAGTGCCATTTGAAGCTGTATAGTCAGCAATCGCTAATTTAACACCGTTTCTATAAACTTCTACTAGGCCTACTACATAAGTCACTGTAAATGTTGTTTGTCCTGCTGTAGCAGTAAAGTCTGTTACTACAAACGAAACACCAGATGAAGTACTGTTTGCCCATGAAGGAACGCCTGAAGCTAAAGTTAATACTTGCCCATTTGTACCCGCTGTTAATTTAGCTAATGTGTTTGTAGCCGATGAATAAATAATATCACCAGTAGTATAAGAAGTTAATCCTGTACCGCCTGATGTAGCACCTAGTGTACCTGCTAATGTCACAGCGCCAGTTGTAGCTGTACTTGGTGTTAATCCGCTTAAAGATGTTTGGAATGTTGTAACTGCTGAGCCTGATAATGATCCCCACGTTGGAGCAGATCCTGTATTACCTATTAAGACTTCTCCTGTAGCGCCTGCTGCTGTAACACCTAATGCAGATGTACCATTGCCATAAACAATACCATTCGCTGTAAATGAAGTAACATTTGTACCGCCCGCTGCAACGGGTAATGTGCCTGCTGTTAATGCACTAGAAGAAGTAGAATATAAAGCATAATTAGCTGCGGAGAAGGAAGTTAACCCTGTACCACCATAAGCAGTTCCAATTGTGCCACCCTGCCAAGTACCATTAGAAATAACAGTCGTGCCTAAATTAAGAGCATTAGTTCCCCATGTAACGCCTTCAGGAAGATAACCATGTACATCCCATGTGCCTCCTACAGTGCTATTATCAGTTAAAAATACTGCACCAGCCCCACCAGCGGTAATTGTTCCAATTGTGGCACTAGCATAATCTTGAAGTGTTAGGGTTCCTGTAGCACGATTATTAAATAGAAACGCAACACCAGTAGTTAGGGTAGTAGCATCAGGTAATGTATAGGTTTGATTGCCAGTACCAACAAGAGTTTGAGCATATGAAGACGCTGCCGTTAATGCTGTAGTTCCTCCAGCTGCTGTTACATTTGTATTAGATTGATTAAGTCGGTTTACGGCTACGTTTTGATTGGCATCTCGCAACATAACAGAATTAGCACCAGATGAACTTGTAACGCCTGTACCGCCATATGCTACACCAATAGTAGAACCATTCCATGTACCAGAACTAATAGTGCCTAATGGACTAACATTACCTGATGCATTTAGATTGACTGATTTTTCTGCAGGGTAAGTAACAAATACGGAAACGGTATTACCAGCTAAAGTAATAGGTGAAGTAGTACCAGATGAGTTTGATAGTACCGTATCTCTAGATAAAGTAGTACCTGAAGAAGTATAAGTACCAACACCTACTTCCCATACCTGAGCTACGTTATCATAGATAGTATAGAAAGTAGTATTGCCATTACCAATAACAGCAAAGGATTGAAACCCAGGCACTGCCCCTGAGAGCGTGAGTGTGCCGG
>Ga0247723_1001514_pt1 | contig 13484 bp, 24 predicted proteins | sample MSEWelMarce5H_FC_FD_189079 | JGI IMG/M metagenome (GOLD analysis project Ga0247723, IMG submission 189079) | Subsurface sediment microbial communities from gas well in West Virginia, United States - MSEEL Well Study Marcellus 5H_FC | ecosystem: Environmental > Terrestrial > Deep subsurface >...
TTAATGCTGAGGGTCAACCAATTACTAAACCTTTGTGGGAATTTGAAAAAGAACTTCGCAGAGATGAACGTTGGAGATATACAAAGAACGCACAACAAGACTTAATGGGAACGGCTCGTAAGGTTTTGTCTGACTTTGGATTGGTATATTAATGGCTGAAAAAAAACCGACTAGACAAGAATATCTTAATCAACGTCTTGCAGAAGCTAAAAAAGTAGATCCTAATGTTTCTGTTAAAATTCCTAAAAATCCTACTTCTGCACAATTAAAAACACTTGATGCTCAACTTAATAAAGTTATTTATCCTTCCGGTGTTTATGGCGTAACTGGTGCTGCTGCAGGTACTACTCCTCAAATTTCTGCTGAAGAAGCAGCAAGACGTGCAGCACAAGAAGTTGAAGCTGCTCGCCTTCAAGCACAACGTGTTGACTGGACTGAACAATTAAGTCTTCTATTTAAAAACTATGGTCTTGAGTCATTAGCCCCATTAATTAAACAATATGTTCAAGATGGTTATTCAGCTGATACCGTAACACTTAAACTTCAAGATGCACCAGAATATCAAAAAAGATTTGCTGGTAATGAATCACGTAAAAAAGCAGGTTTACCTGTTTTATCACCTGCTGAATATCTTGCAACAGAATCAGCATACAAACAAATTATGAGAACTGCTGGATTACCAGAAGGTTTCTATGATAGTTCTGATGATTTTAGTGGTTTTATTGGTGTGGATGTTTCCCCTTCAGAACTTAAATCACGCGTAGATGCAGCATCTTTGTCATTAGAAGGATCAGATCCTTACTACAAAGAATCATTACAAAGTATGTATGGTTTGTCATCTGGTGATATGTTGGCTTATACCCTTGACCCACAACGTTCATTACCGTTTATTAACAAGCGTGTTCAAGCAGCCCAATTTGGTGCAGCAGCACGTAGACAAGGTTTAGATGTTGGTACATCAACTGCTGAACAATATGCAGGTATGGGTGTAACTAGACAACAAGCAGAACAAGGTTTCCAAGCTGTTGCACAAATCACTCCAGCTGCTGAAAGACTTTCACAAATTTATGGCAGAGAACAAGCATACGGTCAAGAACAAGCTATTGCTGAAGCCTTTGGCGGACCTATGAGCGCTGAAGCAGCAACAAGACGTAAAAGACTTACTGAAATGGAACAAGCCACATTTGGTGGAAGATCTGGTACTGCGAGAGGTTCCTTAACACAAGGAACACAAGGCCAGTTTTAAAGACCTGCTAAGCGCACCGGCACTTAGAAGCGTAACCGAAGCCCGGTAGTAATAGCCATCACAGATTCCCCTGTTTGTGTATGTGGATTACGACAACTTAATGAAAGGGAGTGGCTGCAATGGCCAACCAATACGAATACGAAGACGAATACGAAGAACAAGATAACGGCCCAGCCGAACTTCGCAAAGCACTAAAGAAAGCACAAAAGGAAAGAGAAGCCATTGAGGCTGAACTTAACCAAATGCGTTCTGAGATGCGTTCTCGTTCCGTCAAAGATGTATTGGCCTCAAAAGGTGTATCAGATAAACTAGCGAAACTTATTCCTGGTGATGTGAACACACCTGAACAGATTGATGCTTGGTTAAACGAATACAGTGATGTATTCGGTATTCAACCTGCAGAGTCTGCTCAACCTGCCGTTGATGAGGAAACAATCAACGCTAATCAACGAATCAATAATGTTACTTCAACAGCACAAAACCCTTCAGGTGAGCAAACGCAACACCAAAAGGTTATGTCTGCGAAGACAAAAGATGAACTTGATCAGCTGTTGTTTGGTCAATCTCTCGGTAGATAACCGCAACTACTATCAACCTTGAAAGAAGGTGAACAACTATGGCAAATGCATATACAGACACAAGCACCTCGTCCCTCGGAACTTCCTTGGTACAGACCGCTTATGACCGCTATGTTGAATTTGCATTACGTGCTATGCCACTTATCCGCGATGTTGCAGATAAGCGTCCAGCACAACAAGCAATGCCAGGTTCATCTGTCGTATTCCAATTATACACAGATCTATCTGCAGTAACAGGAACATTAACTGAAACTACTGATCCTGATTCAGTTGCTTTAGGAAACACAAGCAACGTAACCGTAACTCTAAACGAATACGGTAACGCTGCAATTGCTACACGTAAATTAGAACTGTTCTCATTGTCTGATGTTGATCCAGCAATTGCTGACATCATCGCATTCAATATGGCAGATTCTATTGACGGATTTGCACAAACAGTGCTACGTCAAGGTTCAAACGTAATTTACTCAGGTGGTGGATCAACAACTACTGGTGTTACCGGTGGTACTGCTTCACAAATCACTTCAGCAAATATCCGTAAGGCTATTGCTAAATTACGTGCAAACAAAGCTGTTCCACGTGTTGGTGAACTATACTGGGTTGGAATACATCCAGAAGTTTCACACGACTTACGTGCAGAAACAGGCGCAGGTGGATGGCGCGAAGCACACGTTTACAACGAATCAGGTGCTGGCAACCTATGGCCAGGATCTATCGGTGTATACGAAGGTGCAATGTTCGTAGAATCCCCACGTATGTACAACGCTACAGACGGTGGCTCAAGCGCACGTGTATTCCGCACAATCCTTGCTGGAAAGCAAGCATTGGCTGAAGCAGTTGCTGAAGAACCACACGTAGTGATTGGTCCTGTGACCGATAAGTTAATGCGTTTCCGTCCAATCGGATGGTACGGCGTTCTTGGATTTGCTCGCTACCGCGAAGCAGCCTTGTATCGCATTGAGTCAACCTCAAGCATCAACAACGCCTAGTTTTAGGCAAAATTGTGACCCCCATCTTCGGGTGGGGGTTACACCTTAAGGAGAACAATGGCATATTATTTCACACCACCTACTGTTGCTGAAGGCCCTGCTGGTATGGGTGCATTGTTTTACCGTTATAAGTTGAATAGGGCTAATAGTATTTTACAAAGAACTGATGGTTCTTATTATAGTATTCGTACACCAAGCGTTGATGAAACACAATCCGCTTTGTACTATTATCCGGGCGGTCACGCCACTTTGATTTCTGATTCTGAACGCACAAGTTTAATTGCTGCCGGTTACGGCGCTTACATTACAGAGGAATAAATGACACCAGGTAGATATAATATGAAGTGTTATCAAGGGTCCACGTTTACCCTTGCACCGCAGTGGAAAATTGATGGAACATATGTTGATGTTACTGGTTACACTGCTAATATGGTTGTTCGTAATTCCCCAACTTCTTCCACATCTATTATTACTTTAAGTAGCAGCAATGGTCGTATCACTGTTGGTACAACTAATGGTAAGTTTACTTTAAGTATTACTGCTGCTGATACTACAGCATTGGCTGCTGGTCAATATGTTTATGACCTTGAAGTTACTGCCCCTGATTCTACTGTAACTCGTTTACTTGAAGGTGGCTTCACTGTTTATGAAGGGGTAACTTCTTAATGTCAACAGTTTTTTCTACAGCAGTTGTTGAAATTCCGGTTACTACTACTGTTCTTAATGTTGAGTCAACCCAAACTGAAATTGTTGAACTTGGTCTTATAGGTCCTCAAGGTATTACTGGTGCTGTTGGTAGCACTGGTGCTACTGGCGCTACAGGAGTTACTGGACCTACAGGTCCTACCGGTTCTACCGGTGATACTGGTTCTACTGGTCCTACCGGTTCTACAGGTTCTACAGGGGCTACGGGTTCTACCGGTCCAACTGGTGCTGACTCTACTGTTGCTGGCCCAACCGGTCCTACCGGTGCCACAGGAGCCACGGGTGAAACGGGTGCTACAGGTGTTCAAGGTGTTCAAGGCGTTACTGGTCCTACAGGTTCAATTGGTAATACTGGTGCTACGGGAGCAACTGGGGTTACTGGCAATACGGGTCCTACCGGTCCGCAAGGTGATGTGGGCGCTACTGGTCCGATTGGTGCAACTGGACCGACAGGTGCAACAGGTCAAACTGGAGCAACAGGTTCTACTGGACCTACTGGCCCAACGGGTGAAACAGGTCCGCAAGGCATTCAAGGTGTAACAGGTTCCACAGGTGCCACTGGTCCTACTGGACCACAAGGTATTCAGGGTGTAACTGGGGCAACCGGTGAAACAGGACCTACAGGTCCACAAGGTTTACAAGGTAACACAGGACCAACTGGTCCAACAGGAGCAGATTCAACTGTTCCAGGTCCTACAGGGCCAACGGGTGCTACTGGTGAATCTATTACAGGTCCAACAGGACCTACGGGTGTAACAGGCGCAACAGGCGCAACTGGTGCTACTGGTGCTGGTTCTGATGCTTTTCCTGTAGCATTATTCCTTGGCGGAATGTAACAAAACAACATATTGGGGACGATATGAAACAAATAAAAATCTGTGCATACACGATTGCTTTGAATGAAGAGAAGCACGTGATGCGTTGGCTTGAAGGAACTAAGGACGCTGACCTTAGGGTTGTTGCTGATACTGGTTCAACAGATAAAACTGTTGCATTGTTACAGGCTGCACCTAATGTTATTGTTCATAAGATAAGTGTTAAACCTTTTAGGTTTGATGATGCCCGCAACGCAGCCCTTGCTTTAATACCTGATGATATTGATGTGTGTTTATCACTTGATATGGATGAAGTACCTGAATCAGATTTCTTTCATACCATTAGACAAACTTGGGAACCTGACACTGGTCGTGGTTGGGTGTGGTGGTCTACTGGTAACAAGTGGCGTAACAATAATAGGTTACACGCACGTCACGGATACAGGTGGATTAAACCTTGTCACGAAGTAACTTTTCGTTATGCTGAGGGTGAAGAGAAAACCTTAGAGTATGATTTGACAGTGTTTCATAAACCTGATGACACTAAGGCTAGAACTTATTATTTGCCTATGCTTGAGGCTGCTGTGCACGAAGACCCACGTGATGCACGTATGTGGGCTTATCTGACACGTGAATACTTTTTTCATAAAAAGTGGGACAAAGTTATTGAGACTGCTTTTGCAACATTGAATGCTGGTGGTTGGTATGTTGAACGCTCAGCCGTGTGCAGGGCCGCTGGTCAGGCTTCACAGGAACTTGGTAATAACGAGAATGCTTTGAAATGGTTTCAACGAGCCATTAAAGAAAACCCTACAGAACTTGAACCTTGGTTTAGTTTTGCACAGTTTTCTTACACTGTTGGTAACTGGCAAGGTTGTTGGGATGCTGCAAGTAAAGTTTTTGAACTTGAACCATCATCACATTATTTGAATGACCAGTCTATTTGGGATTGGCGTTGCTACGATTTGTTATCTGTGTCTGGTTGGCAACTTGGTAAAAAAGATGAGTCTTTAAAGTACGCAAAGATGGCTGTTGAGGCTAACCCAAAGGACGGGCGCTTACAAGATAACTTGAAGTGGTTGGAGGAAAACTATGTCTCTTCATCAGTTGAGAACGCATCCTGAGTTTGTTGAAGGATGTTTTGGTTGCAAGGCTGCAACGTTAGAACTGCATCCTGGTGATGCTGCACATATGCGTGAGGTCCCAAAACGTAAATGGGATGCTGAGTTGAACGCTTATGCTGATGCAAGAAGACAAGGTATTCAACCTGCCGGAACTTCTATGAAGGCAGTGAAGGATGCTGTTACTGCTAGTGAGAATCTTGGTAAACCTTACAATGGGGAGAAGATGGCCCCGGCGCACAGGCTTGCTAATAAAAAGGTAGCGAAGGCTATGAACAAGATGGGAATATAATATGTGTTACGAATGTGGTTGTTACGGTGCTGTTAACCCTTACGGTGTTGGTGGTTCCGCTGTTGGTAAACCTGCTAAGGCAACTGATAAAACTCCTGCCCGCAGACCTCAACCAAAGTATGTTGAAGTTGGGGAATACAAGAACGAACCAAAGGATAAAGAATAATGAAGAAGACTAAAGCGCAAGCCAAAATCTCTAAGGTTATGAAAGAATTTAAAAAAGGTGAACTGAACATTGGTAAGTCACCTAAGAAAGTTAAGTCTAAGAAACAAGCAATCGCTATTGCTTTGTCTCAGGCTGGTAAGAGTAAGAAGAAATAGATGGCTAAATCTGCTGCTTGGCAACGTAAAGAAGGCAAGAACCCTAAAGGTGGGTTGAATGCTAAAGGTCGTGCTAGTGCTAAGGCACAAGGTATGAATCTTAAACCTCCTGTCAAAGCGGCAGAGGCCAAAAAATCACCAAAGGCTGCTGGTAGACGTAAGTCTTTCTGTGGTCGTATGTGTGGTATGAAGTCTAAGTTGACTTCCGCTAAAACTGCTAGAGACCCTAATTCACGTATCAACAAGTCGTTGCGTGCGTGGGATTGTAGTTGTGGATGAAAAAGAAACCTGTTTGGGATACTAAGAATCCTAAAAAGAAATCAACCAAGTTAACTGATAGTCAGAAGGCTGCTGCTAAGGCACGTGCTAAGGCTGCTGGTCGTCCTTATCCTAATTTGATTGACAATATGGCTGTTGCGAGAAAGAAGAAATAATGACTTATGGTTTTGCTGGCTCAACGCTAGTTGATGAATTAAATCGTCTTGCTAATGGTGGTGCATCTTATCCTAATCGTGATGTGTACCAAGAAGCAGCAGGTGCTGCTAACAAATGGGCTGGCACAACCGGGTTAGATTTACTTGGTGCACTTAATAAGAAAGCACAAGCAGGTCGTAGTGCTGCTGACTATAAAGGTTTAAATGCTGTATGTAATGAACTTGCAGGAACAACTGGCCTTGAGGCCATTCCTGCTCTAAGAGAGGTTGCTTCCTAATGCCATCATTTTCTGATTTGGTTGACGATACACTTATTGCCCTATCTGGGTATACTCAACGTCAAGACCAAGCAACCTATTTAACTGCTGCTATGACAGATTCACAAACAACACTTGTTGTTGCTGATGCTTCAACACTTTCACGTGGTTTGATTGAAGTTGGGGATGAACTAATGTGGGTTGATTCTTTTGACCGTGCAACATCCACTGCTACTCTTGCACCTTATGGTCGTGGGTTTCGTTCCACACAAAAAGCACCACATAACATTGGTGACAGAGTAACTATCTCACCATCTTTTCCTAAAGATATTATTCGTAAACAATTGAACAACTCTGTGTCTGGTGTGTTCCCTGACATTTTTGGTGTGTATTACACAACTTTTAGTTTTATCTCAAGCCAAAACACTTATGAACTACCAAGTGAGGCTGATGAAATTTTGCAAGTGATGTGGCAAACAACTGGTCCAACACAAGAATGGTTGCCTGTCAGACAATATTCTATAAACAAAAACGCCTATGTTGGTACTTTTAATACTGGTAAAACTATTTCAGTGTATGATGGTATTGTTCCAGGTCGCACTGTTCACGTGGTTTATTCACGTCAACCACAAGAGATGCTTCTTGCATCTGATGATTTTGAAGATGTAACTTTGTTACCAAGTTATGCTAAAGAACCTGTTGTTTTAGGTGCAGCGTATCGTATGGCTTCATTTATGGATGTTGGTCGTTTACCTTCACAAGCAGCAGAAGTGGACCAAATTGACCAACAATCTCCGGTTGGTTCCGGTGGAACTGTTACAAGAGCATTGTTCCAGTTATATCAGCAAAGACTTTCTGTTGCTTCTAAAAGACAACAAGAAGATTTCCCAATTCGTATAAGGTATGGAAGGTAGTCAATGCCAGTTAATCGTTATTATTCGTCTACAGCGGTAGACACTACTTTGACAGGTAGCATTAATGCTTCTGCCACAAGTATCACTGTTGCTTCAGTTTCAGGGTTCCCAACATCATACCCTTACACTCTTGCCCTTGACTATGACAATGCTTCTGAGGAACTTGTTAACGTCACAGCAGCATCAGGTACAACTCTTACTATTGTGCGTGCACAAGATGGCACTACTGGTGTTTCTCACGATGCTGGTGCTGCTGTTAAGCACGTTATCTCTGGTCGCGATTTACGTGAACCACAAGAACACATTGCAGCATCTGCTGGTGTTCACGGTGTTACTGGTTCTGTGGTTGGCACAACTGATACACAAACTCTTACTAACAAAACTTTAACTACACCAACTATTGCATCGTTTGCTAATGCTGCACATACTCACGCTGATTCTGCAGGTGGTGGACCTTTGAGTGTTTCTTTGAACACACAAACAGGTACAGCGTACACAACTGTTTTAGCGGATGCTAACAAACTGTTAACTTTGGACAGCACTGGTATTACTGTGACTATTCCTGCTGCTTCAGGTGTGGCTTACCCAACGGGTTCACAGATTCATTTGTACCAATCAGGTACAGGTCAGGTAACTATTGTTGGTGACACAGGTGTGACTGTTAATTCTTCTAATGGTTTGAAAACACGTGCCCAGTATTCTGTTACAACTGTTATTAAAGTTGGCGTAAATTCTTGGGTTCTGATTGGAGATACACAAATATAATGGCAACCGTATATAAGGTCCTTGGACAATCAGCACCTAGTGCTGCTACAGCAACAACGCTTTATACTGTACCATCAGCAACTGACACTATTGTTTCAACAATAAATGTTGCAAACATTGGTGCTAACCAGGACACGATTCGTATTGCGATTCGTCCTGCTGGTGCAACTTTGGCTAACCAACATTATATTGCTTTCGGTGTTCCGTTGGCTTCTGGTGCTGTGTTAACTCTTACTATTGGTGCAACATTGGATACTACTGATGTTGTTACTGTTTATTCAACTACTGGAACTTCTTCCTTTAGTGCGTTCGGAAGCGAGATAAGTTAATGGCTGTAACGATTATTGGTGGGGCAGCGTCTGCTTCTTCCCTTTTAACAACTAATGCACAGACTGGTACAACTTACACGTTGGCTTTGACTGATGCTAATAATACTATGGTGGAGTTGAGTAATGCTTCTGCTATTACTGTTACTGTGCCTCTTAATTCTTCTGTTGCTTTTCCTGTTGGTTCTCAGGTTCATTTGTTACAGACTGGTGCTGGTCAGGTTACTGTGGCTGGTGCTTCTGGGGTTACTGTTAATGCGACTCCTGGTTTGAAGTTTCGTGCTCAGTGGTCTGGTGCTTCGTTGATTAAGCGTGCTACTGATACTTGGGTTCTTGTTGGGGATGTGAGTGTCTGATGCCTATTTTTGGTATTACTGCTTCGTCTAATATGTCAACTAAGTTGACTGATTTTTATCAGATTGCTACAACTACTGCTACTGGTTCAACTGCTGATGTAACCTTTTCTAGTATTCCGCAAGATTATACACATTTGCAATTAAGAATGATTATTAAAGGTCATACAGGAAATACTAACAATACTCAAATTAGATTTAATTCTGATACTGCATCAAATTATTCTTGGCATTATGTTCGTGGTACTGGTTCTGCTGCAAATTCATCTGCTGGTTCTACTCAATCAGGTATGCAAATTGGTAATCATCCATCAACTGCTGTTGCTAGTGCTTTTGCTGTTTTTGTTGTTGATATTTTAGATTACAAAGATACTAATAAATTTAAAACTATTAGAAGTTTAAGTGGTTATGATTTAAATAATACTGATGGTGTTGTTGCTTTATTTTCAGGTAATTGGCGTTCAACTTCTGCTGTTTCAACTATTCGTATTTTTCCTGGTGCTGATTCTTTTGGTCAGTATTCTTCTTTTCAACTCTACGGAATTAAGGCGTAAACTATGGCTGCAACGTACACACCGATAGCATCAATAACACTAGGGGCTGCTTCTACTTCTGTTATTTTTAATAATATTCCACAAACGTACACAGATTTAGTTCTTGTTGTTAATGGTAAAATTGAATCAACTGCAATAAATGCACAAGTAAGATTAAACTCTGATAGTGGAACAAATTATTCTTACACCGACTTAAGTGGTACAGGTTCTGTTGCTGCTTCAAGTAGAGAAACAAGTAACACATATATAAGACTTGGTACTAATGGTTATGTTGATACTACATTTGGTTTTAATTGTGTTGCACATTTTATGAATTATTCAAATACAACAACATATAAAACAGTTCTTTCTCGTTCTAATAACGCTAATAATGGTGTTTCTTTAGTTGCTGCTTTATGGCGTTCTACTGCTGCTATTACATCAATTAATTTTTATAATGGTAATTATTCTGTTGGTTCAACTTTTAATCTCTACGGTATTTTAGGAGCGAATGCGTAATGGCTAATACTTTTAAGAAGATTCAAACTGTTACTGTTGGTAGTGGTGGTGCATCAACAATAGAGTTCACCAGTATTCCTCAAACGTATACTGATTTAAAACTTGTTTTATCTGTTAGAAATAGTGTTGATTCTGCTGATGGTATTATTGAATTTAATGGTTCAACAACAAGTGCAAGTAGCAAAATGGTTGTTGGAGACGGTTCAAATGTTGCAAGTTATACAGATACTGCAAATTATTTTGCAGTGAGTCGTTCATCTTATACCGCATCAGTTTTTGGAAACGTGGAAATATATATACCTAATTATACTTCTGCTAACTATAAATCATTATCAATAGATTCTGCACCAGAAAATAATGCAACAGCAACAAGTTTAAGAATAACTGCTGGTTTGTGGTCTAATACTGCTGCAATTACTTCAATAAAGTTAACTCCTGGTGGTAGTACACCTACCTGGGTTCAGTATTCTACTGCTACTTTGTACGGAATAGCAAACGTGCCAGCAGCAGGAAACGCTAAAGCAACAGGTGGAATCATTACTTATGATGATACTTATGTGTATCATTCTTTCCCTTGGTCTGGAACATTCACACCGTTAAGTAACCTCACTGCTGATTACCTTGTAGTCGCAGGCGGAGGCGGAGGAGGTGGAGACCAAGGTGGTGGTGGTGGTGCAGGCGGTTTACGTTGCACAGTCGGAGCCACAGGTGGCGGAGGTTCACTTGAATCTGCTTTAAGTTTAACTGCTAACACAGGTTACACAGTAACTGTTGGTGCTGGTGGTGCTGGCGCATCAGGTGCAAATAAAGGCTCTAATGGTGCTAATTCTGTTTTTAGTTCAATAACTTCCACAGGTGGTGGAGGTGGTGGTTATTATGGTTCTCCTAATGGATTTGCTGGTAACTCTGGCGGTTCAGGTGGTGGCGGTGGTAACGCTGAAAATGGAACAGCAGGTGCAGGTGGTGCTGGAACAGCCAATCAAGGTTATGCTGGCGGTGCTGGCGGTAATCGTGCAGGTGGTGGAACTTATCCAACATCAGGCGGTGGTGGTGGTGCAGGTGCTATTGGACAAGATGGTGCTAAAAGTACAGATTCTGCTGATGGCGGTATAGGTGTTGCTACAACCATTTCTGGTTCATCTACTTATTACGCTGGCGGTGGAGGCGGTTGGATTTCTAGCGTTCCTTACACTGGTGCAGGTATTGGTGGTTCAGGTGGTGGAGCAGATGGTAAGAGCACTGGCACAGGAAATAATGGAACTGTAAACACTGGTGGTGGTGGTGGTGGAACTAATGCTGCAACTAGCGGTTCTGGTGGTTCAGGAATTGTGATTGTGAGGTATGCAAGATAATATGGCACACTTTGCCGAAATAGATGAAAACAACATTGTTACACAAGTACTTGTAGTAGACAATGCACAAGAACACAGAGGACAAGAGTTCCTAGCCAACGACCTTGGTCTTGGCGGAACTTGGGTACAAACCTCATACAACGGTAACATTCGCAAAAACTATGCAGGCATAGGTTACACCTATGACACTGTACGTGATGCGTTTATTGCCCCAAAACCATTTGACTCTTGGCTTCTTGACGAAGACACCTGTCAATGGTATCCCCCAACCCCATACCCAACAGATGACAAAAACTATGTGTGGGATGAAGAACAACTAAACTGGAAAGAGATAAAAGATGGCAACTAAACTTGTAGTCAACTGTGCCACAGGTGCAGTAGAAGAAATAGAACTAACAGCACAAGAACTAGCACAACGCGACCAAGATGCTGCAGCCTATGCTGAACAAAAAGCAGCAGAAGAAGCAGCCAAGGCTGAACAAGATGCAGCAAAAGAAGCAGGAAAGGCTAAACTTGCAGCACTCGGATTATCCGATGCTGAAATAGAAGCGTTGGTAAAATAATGACATTACAAGTAATCAAAGATGTAATTCTAAGAAGCCTAGCATTATTTATTTCTTTTGCTCTACCTTCTGTAGGTGTTGGTGCATTTGCTGGTGTTGAACCAGTTAAAGCAGCAGCCATCGCTGGAGGCCTTGCAGTTGCAGGTGTTGTTACAGACCTTGCTAAAGCATTTTTAAAAGATGGTGAACTTAGCCAAGCAGAAGTTGATGAAGTATTTAAGAAAGCATCTAAAGGTAAAGGCGGCAAGTAATTGGGTTTACCTATTGCTAACGGTAAAATAACCACACCTTACGGTAAAGAAGGTAAGATGTGGAAATCTGGAAAACACACTGGTGTGGACTTTGCTGTACCAACAGGTACTGACATTGTTGCTGCCTGTGATGGTGTAGTTCAAGGCAACAACTGGGGTGCGGCCTACGGTAAACAAGTTATTGTTAAGGCCAATATCAATGGTAAAGACCTTTGGATGATATATGCTCACTGTTCAGAAACTTTTGTTAAGGCTGGAGCCAAGGTTAAAAAAGGTCAACATATTGCTGAATCTGGGAATACTGGTAACTCAAGTGGTCCTCATCTTCATTTTGAAGTAAGAGACGGTGCACGCTGGTCTGCTTCTAAAGATGTTGACCCTAAAGATATTTTAGCAGCATAGATTGTTTCGCAGATTCTCTGCGATAATAGCGATTGTTGTTTTAACAACTCTTATCGCACGACCATCATACTCTGATGATGTAACAATTAACCTAGATAACACAACACCTTTCGTGGATGTGCCGGTAACTATCACTGAACCAGTTGATGCAACTGTGTCAACTGTTACTGGTACACCGCAAACCAATCCTGGGTTCATTGATTCTTGGATTGAAATTTGGCAGGGTGCTGTTAGGCTTGCTTATAATGATGATGGTGCACATAGTGCAACAAACATTTTGGCATCTATTATTACTATGCCTTTAACGGCTGGTGAATACTTTATTCGCGCAACATCATATGCTTATATGTGTTGCAATCAATATCCTACTGGGTCTTATTTGTTGTCTACAAACTTAACAGTAAGTACGCCAAGCCCATCACCGACAGTGACAGAGCCGACACCAGAGCCAAGCCCTTCGCCAACTGAAAGTCTGACACCTACTCCAAGCCCATCTGAGACTTCAAGTGTGCAACCAACTCCTGAGCCTTCTCCGACTCCTTCAGAGACTCAGTCACAACCAGAGAATCTTCCCGGTCAAGATAGTTCTCCAGTGGTTCAACCGTCTCCAACGTTTTTGCTAGACGAGATAGTTGAAGTAAGTCCAGAATCTGTGGCTCCAGTTGAGCCAAACGTTTCAGTGCAACCTGTTGAGGACTTAACATTTAACGACGACCTTTCCTTAGTTGACGAAGTTCCGCAAGGGTTA
>Ga0247723_1001515_pt1 | contig 13478 bp, 12 predicted proteins | sample MSEWelMarce5H_FC_FD_189079 | JGI IMG/M metagenome (GOLD analysis project Ga0247723, IMG submission 189079) | Subsurface sediment microbial communities from gas well in West Virginia, United States - MSEEL Well Study Marcellus 5H_FC | ecosystem: Environmental > Terrestrial > Deep subsurface >...
TATTGACTGTTTCTTGATTGACTTTATCTGCATCTCTGGGAATGATCTGGGATGATTCTACAAATCCAAACTTAGCATCAGGTTTAACACCAAACCTCTCGCCAATAAAGTCTTTTGGACTGGTGTAGTTTTTAGAATCAGTCATATAAGTATCGACTGTCTGTACTGGACCAGTTTTAGTCTTTTTAGTTTCTGCCGGCTTTTCTACTGTTACTACTTTCTCTGCCTGTCCTACTGTGACTGCGCCATCCTTGATTACTACTTGTTCGCCAGTCTGTTTAGCTAGAACAGCCGATTTAATCAATTCTTTACCCTTTGGAGTATCTTGCTCTGGTGTACCAATTATTTGATTGAGTACTTCATCCGGTTCATACACACCTTCTTTACTATTAATCTCTTTTCCACCAATGTCACCATTCTTAATACTATTAGTAAATGAGACGAGTGTTTGCATACCAGATCCACCAAGCAAGCCACCCAAGCCGGACATTAGATTTCTTTCAATGACTTCGCTCCACTTCAAATCTTCTCTGATAGTAGATTCTACAGCTATCTGGATGTCTTCTTGAGTAACTTCAGTAGCCGTTTCTTTTAATCCAGTTTTAACAATTCTTTTGGCAATCGCTCCGATAAACTCTTTCTTCTGATTAGGTGACAAAACTTCATCTGGAACAATCTTATCGATCCATCCTACTAGTAAACCGGTTCCCAATCCTACTAAGTTAGCTTTATTCTCTGATAAACCATTCTCTACTCCCATTGTTTTAACATCATCTGCTATTGATCCGGCAGATAGAGCAAATCCCAATCCAGGATTTAAAACATACGATCCAAGTGAAGATACTATACCTGGTCCAATATTTAAAATAGTTTCGGGTAGTCTCTTGGTAAACTTCTCTTTTATCGGCGCTTCTGCCCATTCTTTTGTCGGCTGTACATACTCAATTCTTTTTAACTGTTGAGTAAAGTTTTTTAGCTTGTTAGTTGGCTGTCCAGCAACATTTTGATAATAGCTATTCCATTTGTCGGCTATTTTATTACGTTGCTCTTTAAGCGGAGTAATTTGACTACCTCTAATTTTCTGTTCAATTCCTTTATTTAAAAAGTCGACTGCAAAATCTGCCGTACTAGATACGAGGTTAGCTCCTTCAATCAAGGTTCTAGCACCAAACTTCAAAGCCTGTGATCCAACTTTAGAGATAAGACTTTTTGCTCCGGTAGATATTTTTTGGATAGGTGTAGGTTGTGGGGTAGGTTGTGGAGGCGCCTGAATTTCTGAGACTAACTGATTAGGCCGGTAACTACTAACTGTAGTGTCAGACAACTTAGATGATAACCAATCGCCTTTAACACCAGAAGTAGCAGTACTTTTGGTTACTTTAGTGTCTGTATTTGCTTTTTGGAGAGTAGAGGTTAGCCAATCAGCCATATAACCTCTCTATTGTCTTTGATAATATACTTGATCAAAATCGCCTCGATTAGGATCTGCATACTGTTGGAAGTTGTTTATAAATATTTGTCTAGCATCTCCAGATCCTTCATAGTTAGCTATATATGAAGCCATAGCTCCCTGCCAGTCTTTAGGACCTACATGACCATACGAATTTTTAACTGATTCTAAGGCTGTAATCATATTAGAGTTTAGACTTTGTTGTTTTTCTGTTACAGTCGCTTTCGATCCACCACCAGTTTGTGCATTTCCTACCGCGCCAAGGCTTGATTGATTGATCACTTGACCAGTTGTAAGATCGATAACACTAACAGTTACTACTCCGGCATCATTAGTTGAGGTTATAACCTCAGTCTTAATATTCTTTTGCTTCTGAGCATTGATGGCACTATAGATGGCGTCACTTGGAATACCAGTTGACCGCGTAATCTCTGCAATCGTGTCACCAGAGGCATTATCAAGCGCACCCATCGAAAGAAGCGTGTTGAATTGAGACATGGCCTGTTGAGCTACCTGGGAATTAATATCAAACTGTTTAGTCTGTAGGTTTAATTGAGTCTCAATATCGGCTCGCTTAGTAGCAATCTGATCACGCTCGTTTTTAGTACGTTCGGCGTGCAAGGTTTCAAGTTTAGCTACTCTACCGCCTCTAGTAGCTTCTGAAAGATAAGGATTGTCATTGATCTTACCCTTGGCTTCAGTAAATCCCTTCTCCTTTTCTGCCAATGCCAATTCCATTTCAGTAATACCCGATTGATCGTAAAGATTCTTATACAACTCTGGCAAGTTAAGAGACGCGGTAGGAGTCATAGTACCACCGGCACCAGTACCACCACCAGCGCTAGGCATCCCTCCACCGGCACTAACTCCACCACCAGGCACTCCAGTATTTACAGGCATAGCCGTCTTAGGCTGTACTGCTCTTTGTTGATCGAAGTATTGATTCATCTGAGGTAAAGTTTTATTCTGAAGCGCTCCAGAAGCTTTTACCACCTCTTGTGAGACTTGTTGACCGGCACCTACCTGACTACTTCCAGGATGAATGGTGTTGACATCACTTAGAGTACCGCCAATATACTGGCGTCCGGCATACCAGCCACCTTCTTTAAATCCTCCTGATGGCGCTTTAATTCCTAGTGATTCTGGTGAATATGGCATAATTAAAACCTATTTACAAAATTACCTGTTACTTGAGTTTGAGCATTGGTTGGATTGAAGAAATCAGGCACATCAAGGAAGGGTTGGACTTTCTTCTCTTGAGAATTATCTTGTTTGATGCGACTAAATGAAACTGATAGTAATCCTTTAGCCTCGGCACTGTAAAATTCACCATCTTTAGGAGTAGCACCCTTGTGCTTTAAAATTGCCTCTGCCTCCATAATTACGGCTTCATTACATTCTGGTAGGTTATTCGAAAAGATTGTAGTCGAAGATTCACTACTTAATACTTCCGGGTTTAGTTGACCCCAGATAACAATGACTAGATTAGCAACAGTAGGAGTTGGATAAATAAAGTACCTCGTCCATTGTTTAGCCCATTTTTTATCAGTCGATCCGGGATTATCAGTTTTCCACTTTAAATAGTCATGAAATGAGATAGGAGTACCATCTGGCTGTTCTCCATACATATCACCATTAACTTCGAGTCTCCAGATTGAATCAGGCACCCAATCTTCAGGCAAGTCATAGTACTCTTCATTGGCTTGTGTAGTTGTTTGTTTGGCGTCTTCAGTACCGGGCCATCTAAATAGTCGGTAGCTTTTTACATAAGCTCGATTGATAACACTATCAATAGTGGCAGGTGGGTAAAGTGAGCTTCCGGCCGATACATTCATATCGGACTGGACCGCGTTCCGCATTTCTAATAAAGTTTCTAACTTTGTTGGCATAGTCATAGACTAACTATGACAGAAGAAATTACACCAAGGCAATATAGTAGTTAATACCTATTTGATATAGTTTATATCTATTTGACTATGTTGAAAGCTCGTCAATAAAAATATAGTAGTACAAAACAGTACCAATACCTGTATTAACTGACACATTAGTGGCATTAACTGAGAAGTCACCTATTACATCAAATGAGCTTAAACTTGGCAATCGATACCAAGTTGTACCATCTTTAGCGAATACTTCGGCAAATGGTATGTATGGTAATCCATGCGCTATATTGTAGGGATTAGCATTAGTGGTTACTTGGCCTTGAGACACTATCTTAAATTGTTTACGCCTAGTAGTTAAATATAAATCATTCTCTGAAGCTGTAAAAACATTCTGGCCCGGCTTGCTAATCTTTAATCCATACGACTGAGGCTCTGGAAATGCCGGAGCAGACACACTTACCGGAGTAGGAGTAAAATTAGGCTCAGCATCTAATCTAACAGCTAAATAACTGTCATTCGGTTCGCCATTATAACTATTATAAATATCATTACTGGTAGATTGATTGGTTCCATCATCTTGTATCCAAAATCCAAGATGATTTCCACTGGTCCATCCTGATCGAGCTACAATTTCCTTAACTATATCAGTAACATTAAAAGTTTGTGATCCTGTACCAGTAGGAGAATATTCTCCAGTAGTAGTAGCCGTTGTTCTATCTCTACTTCCTGGCGATGAACTAAAATCGCCAGTATTATCTTCATCTAAACCGTATACTCTTGACTTGACCGGACTTGTACCGCGTCTTGATCCTATTTTAATTAATAAGGTAGCACTACTAACATTGTAATTTTTAGGAATAACAACATTAGCAAATCTTAATGCTCCTGATTCTGTAGATCCTATGACTGCTGAATAACCAACAGAGAAGCTTCCTGTATTAGATCCACCACTATCCCATTGATAATACATATCAAGATAGCTTTCATGTTGAAATACAACTTCGTTGGCCATTATGGACTTGCCTCCCCAAGTAGATTTTCAGTAAACATAATTAATTTAACAGAAATTGTCGTTGCAGAAGGCCAACTATCGAACACATCTCCGGCATCATAAGTACTACCGCGCCAAAAATATATTCTTACCTTGCTCGAATCTGAAAATCCATTAACTGAAAATGTAGGATAACCAGAGAAAATTAAATGGTAGGGAATTGTAGTTAGTGAAGTAATAGGACTGTTTCCATAGTAAGCTAAGAAAAAAGGTGGGTATCCAAGGCTATGAGCAAAGTCTACATACGTACCTTCATCGACATAAGTATCATACTGATTAGCCCACATAGCCGGCAAGGTTAGTGTTGTGGTTTGAATATGGCTAGGATAATACTGGACCGCTTTATATTTACTGGAATAAGACATTTCGTATTCTTTACCAGTTTCAACACTGACGTCCGGTTTAGAAGCCTTGAATCCAAAATTGCCAGTCTGACTAACGTTAGAAATGCTAGAGTATGATTCTGATTGATCTACTAATATATAGTATCTAAAATTATACGTTGTACTCGGAGTGACCGAACTACCTACAATGACTAAATAGTTAGCATCGGTATAAGCAGTAAAACGAGAGTTGAGTATCCCTCCAGCATAGTGATTGACTGAAGCTATATTACAAAATGAGTTAGCAGATCCGGTACCAAGATCTATTCCCCCACTACTCCAAGTAGGAGTTATGTTTCGAAATACCATTGCAATAGGTGAGTATTTTAGATCATGAAGAATTGATACCGTACCATTGCCAGATCCATCAGTCGTAAATTGCGCGTTACCCCACTTATAAAACTTCAGCGTACTATATTCACTAGAAAAGTTTAACTCTTTATCGGTGTTCGTTAAAATGTTTGAGCCGATTTTTAACCCATGATTTTGAGGCATTAGAATCCATTTTCTTGATACCCTAGTAGTATTCTGGGTATTCCTGAATCATCGTAAATGATAATTCTCTCGTTCTCTCCATCAATCAATACATTGTTATTGCCTACAGCTAGAGTACCAGTTACTACCGCGCCAGCTTGTACCTTGCCGGCAAAGGTAGCATCTCCAGTATCGCCATCAATATTGAAGGTCGTAATACCAGACATATTCTTGGCCGTCATACCTGCCGGAGTTAAGACTAATTCACCATTGACCCCATTAGCGTACTTACCGATTCTAATACCACCTGAATCAGCCAACTCAAACTCACCCAGGATCTTTTTAGACTTCGTGTTTAGTACGGTAGACAATAACTCAACTGCTACACGCTTAGGCATCACCTTAGTCTCGGAAATCTTATCAGGACTGGTGGTTATGCCAGTGCTAGCTTGAGAAACTGATAAATTCTGTTCTTCTTTACCAGGGAAAGGATTGTCTTGGATCTCCTCTGGATAGAATATTTTATCTTCTGCCATAGGTTACTCGAAGTACATTCTAATGCGATGAATCTCTGGTGTTTGATTGCCATAAGGATAGGTAATTATTTTCGGTTCAAATATGTCTCCAGGTGATCCAATGAAAAAGATTGCTTTTGTTTCACCATGCGCTCTAAATAACTCTAAACCATTTTCCATTTCAGCTCTGATAAAGTCACCATTCTTGTCAATCTTGTAGTAAAACTCTATCTGAGTACCATCTGGAAGAGGCTCACAATAAACTTCTGCTGTTCTCCATTCAGTAATATCTAACGACTTTTTGAGGGACCGCGCCTTCAATTCTAACCCTTCATAGATACCTACTGCTTTATTGTTAGGATCAGTTGCCCGGACTCCAAAATCAGTACCATCTCTGTAACTTGCTAGAATGACTCCATTGACACTACAAATGGCTCCTATTTCGTCCACATCCATCTCGTAGTCGAGATTCAGGGTAAATGGCTTATTCTTATTCATACGGCCATAGCTATATATGCCGTTATAACCGCTGGAAGCACCGTATACGCCCCATAGCGACATGTTTCCCACCGATTGCTTATCTATCCACGATAACGCGGTCTGTTCCCATTCGAAGAAGTTTACTTGGTCTATCTCGTTGCAAACTCCGCCGGGATTGACTTTACCGCCACCAGGAAACTGCTTGATAGGAATAGAATCAGACATATTGGCATAGTACAATTCGCCATCTTCACCTACTTGAGATAGAGGTACCTCGGAATCAATAGCGCCATTAATACTTCGATCTGGATCAGATGTTCGGGACGTTCCAATAATGACTCTGCCATCACGTTCTACAATAGTTTTCGCCTCATTTCCTGGAATAAGATTCAGTGCTTCATTAGTGTAAGATCCGTCATAACCTACTAACGCTATCCATGACTTGTTAGCAATGAGTAACGCGCCACCATCTAATCCCATTGTATGCCAGTCACATGAAGTCAAGTTGTTTTTAGGCCATCCTACTTCGGGATCGACATCATTCCAGTCAGATCTACCTGGCAATTCTTTTTCATGGAGATGAGTATCAGTGGCCCAGACTAAATAGGTCTTATTGTTGTCTCTAGGCTGTTCGAAGGCGCCTTTGATCTTACCGTTAGGATCTTTATAGACTCGTACCACGCCACCATCACTATCTCGTCGATAAATTGAGCCGGTATTGCCAAACTCATAGGTCATGCCATCAGTAGCTTTCACAAACCATAGGACAAGATCATCATAGACAGTCGTGAGGCCGGCAGTGGGAGAAGGAGAGAGTGATGTGGAATTAGAGGGTGATATTGACGCAGAGGGAGATGGGGACTTGGATGGGGACAAACTAGGACTATCTGATACCCCACTAGATCCACTAGGAGACTTTGAAATGGATGAAGATGGTGTAGTAGACCTTGAAGAACTTTCTGTAGTACTAGGAGAGGCAGAGGGACTAGGTGATGCAGATGGAGAGAGAGTAGATGATGGTGATCCATTTATTCCCTCTTCTACCATTGCTTGCCCGGCCGATAAAGAATCATCCAATTTACGGACATCAAGATTTTTACCCATCTTGAATGATCCAGGTATGCCTTTGTCAGCATAATCACTTATACCGGTAAAACTCGAAACTTCGTAGATCATACTTCCTTTATATCAAAATAATTTATCTCAACTCACCATTTCCTGTACTTATCGGTATAGGATGTGCTTTTTACTTGGTATTTACTTGTGTAAGCAGTGCCGGCAGGTGTGTATTTTGTAGTGTAGGCGGTCCCTTTTACTTGGTATTTACTTGTGTAAGCAGTATTTTTAACATCATATTTTCCGGTATACACCGTTCCTTTGACCTCGTAATAAGGAGTATATGAGGCAGGAGATGGAGATGGTGAAATAGAGGCAGATGAAGATGATGAGGGAGATAGTGAAACAGATGTACTTGGACTAGCGCTTGGACTCGGTGATAAAGAAGGTGAAGATGATGCAGTAGCGCTAGGTGATGAAAATTCTACTTTCCAATAATCGGTATAAAGTGTCTGTTCTTCTGGAGACAAACTTGGTGATGCTGAAGTTGTAGCGCTTGGACTACTTGATGGAGATGGAGAGGCAGATGGTGAGAGTGAAATAGAAGCTGAAATTGAAGAGGATGGACTTACGCTAGGCGATAGACTAATACTGCTCGATGGCGATGGTGACGCGCTTGGAGAAAGAGAAATCGAACTACTAATACTTGAACTAGGACTAGGTGAAGCCGAGGGAGATAGAGAAATACTAGCACTAATGGACGATGAAGGACTTGGAGATGCTGATGGAGATAGTGATACAGATAGACTAACGGACGATGAAGGACTAGGCGATGCAGATGGTGAGAGTGAGATTGAGCTACTAATACTACTTGAAGGTGATGGGGAGGCACTTGGTGATAATGAAATTGAAGCCGATATGGATGAACTAGGACTTGGACTGGCACTAGGACTTAATGAAATTGATGCGCTAATACTGCTTGAAGGAGATGGAGAGGAAGATGGAGATGAAGAAATAGTTGCGGATATTGAAGCACTATCACTTACTCCTTGAGAAGCCGAAGGAGATAAGGATATTGAAGCACTGATACTACTACTTGGTGATGGCGAAGATGATGGAGATAGAGAAATACTTGAGCTAACTGATGATGAGGGACTAGGCGATGCACTTGGTGACAATGAAATACTAGCACTTATGGATGAACTAGGACTAGGCGAAGCACTAGGAGATAGGGAGATCGAAGCAGAAATTGATGAAGAAGGGCTTGGTGAAGCTGAAGGTGATAAGGATATTGATGAACTAATACTAGTACTAGGAGATAGAGATATTGAGGCGCTGATACTGCTTGATGGAGATGGGGAGGCACTAGGTGATAATGAAATACTAGCGGAAATACTACTTGAAGGTGATGGGGAAGCCGAAGGTGATAGTGAGATTGAACTACTGATACTAGATGAAGGACTTGGACTGGAACTAGGAGATAAGGAGATAGAAGCAGATATTGAGCTACTTGGCGATGGGGAAGCAGAAGGAGAGAGTGATATGGAGCTACTAATACTACTTGATGGGCTTGGAGATGCACTAGGTGAGAGAGAGATAGAAGCACTAATACTTGAGCTGGGACTAGGTGAAGCACTAGGAGATAAAGAAATTGAAGAGCTGATTGATGAACTAGGACTCGGAGATGCAGATGGTGACGCGCTCGGTGATAGAGAAATAGAGCTACTAGGTGAAGGAGATGCTGATGGGGAAAGAGAAATACTAGCACTTATAGATGAACTAGGGCTTGGAGAGGCACTAGGTGATAGTGAGATGGATGCACTAATACTGCTCGAAGGAGATGGTGAAGCCGAAGGTGACAATGAAATACTAGCACTTATAGATGAGCTTGGAGAAGGGGATGCACTCGGTGAAAGAGAAATACTAGCACTTATAGATGAGCTTGGAGAAGGGGATGCTGAGGGAGAAGCGCTAGGACTTAGAGAAATAGAACTACTTGGTGATGGTGAGAGCGAAGGTGATAAGGATACTGAAGAAGAAATTGATGAACTAGGACTCGGAGATGCCGAAGGAGATGAAGAAATAGAAACAGAAGGAGATGAAGATGCTGTTGCTGATGGAGATTGAGAAGGGAAAGTGTAATTGACCGTTAGTTTTGGCTTAGCGTTACCTACTGCTGTTTCTGAGGCTTCAAAACGAAGAAGAGTTGAGGCATTTGCAGACCATACTCCACCAAAAGAATTATTATAATCCCATCCACTTTGTAAAGAAAATTTAGTTATACCAGTTTTTGATATTGCTGATATACCAGATGCATTGAGAGTTATATCGTTATAAGAGCCAGTAGCATAACTAGCATAAGCAAGAGATCCAAAAGTTGTTCGTGAAATATTAGTATGATCAGTATAAGCAATCGCTGTGTTTGAAGCAGGATTGGAAGCACATACTTCAACAGTAAATCCAGTTGTACCCAAGTTTGTTACTTTACCGTTTCCATAAAGAGATAGAGTGGCACTTTCAATTACTGCATTATCTGGCAAACTAGAAGTATCGAATAAAACGAAAGCTCTTCCCAATATGTAATATTGATTAGAAGTACCTGATCCATCTAATCTAACTTCAAATGTCGTTGCATTATCATTTTGATATTCATTTGTACCGGCGCCTGCTCGAATAGTAGCAAAAGTCTCATTAACACCAGTAGTTCCTCGATATGTTTGGCCATCTACACTCGTACTCTCAGGATGAGCATCTGGATAAAATGTTGCAGTAAATGGAGGTTGTACTGTCGGACTAGGAGATCTTGAAACAGAAGCAGATGGAGATAGTGAAACAGATGCACTTGGACTACTTGAAGGAGATGGTGAAGCAGAAGGTGACAGTGAGATTGAGCTACTAATACTAGTACTAGGAGATAGAGATATTGAGGCACTAATACTGCTTGAAGGGCTTGGTGAAGCTGAAGGTGATAGGGAGATGGAAGCTGAAATTGACGAACTAGGACTCGGAGAAGCCGAAGGAGATAGAGAGATGGAAGCGCTAATACTAGTACTAGGTGACAATGAGATGGATGCACTTATGGATGAACTAGGACTAGGTGAAGCAGATGGAGATAGGGAGATAGAAGCACTAGGGGTAGCTGATGGGGTAGCTGAAATAGAAGCAGACGGTGAAGATGAAGGCGCTAAATCAGTAAAGATAAGCCATGACATTGCCCCATCTTCAAGATTAGTTCCACCTGTACATGTTACTGCTGTGGCTGTTAATGCGGTTGTTCTAGTAGCGGTAGTAAATCCCAATGCTCCAGCATCGACATCTAAGTCTTCTGTTGCATTAGCCCAAGTAACTCTAACTGTATCAGTCGCTTTTCCTGCTACAGCTATAAATCCACCGCCAGTAGCAATAGTGATTGCTCCAGTTGTAAGTGGATCTGTAGCATCCATATCAGTAGAACCATCACCACCAGAAGAGGCAAAAGCCCCATCGCTTACATTATAGACAGCTATATGATTCTGGGTATTATTAGGACTATTAGTGGTAAAGGTTACGGCTACTGTAGCTGTTGTTCCTGTTGGATAAGCTAAATAGAAACATTGTGCATAAACCGCGCCAAAATTACCTGCTGTACCGGCAGTCATTGCAGTACCGTCTAGAGTACACGATGCAATAGGAGTACTAGCTAACTCTGAGGCAACTAGGACAACAACAATTCTATTCGGATGAGCTGTACCTATTGCTTGATTGGTATAGGTAGCTACATTAGCTGAAGCTGATACACCGGCTGGATTAGCTGTTTGTGTAATTGAAACTGCCATTTTACACCGCCAGTTGGTAAATTCTACACGATATTACGTTACTGGCGTCCTTGTAGTCAGTTAGATCGGCAATATTGGCATTTAAATCAAAATCAGTATTGGCGCCGATTGTATTTTCACTATCAACAGTATCCCAAGTAGTCGTATTTCTATTATAAATTTGAAGATAGACAGTAGAAGTGATAGTTGATTGTGTGGCTTGACCATTCCAATGCAATTTACACGTAGAATCTGATCCAACAAAATTCTTATACTGATGAATCATATATTCACCAACAGACGATTGGCCAACTCGAACACTGTTATCTGAATCTACATCAATCACATCTTGAGCAGAATAACTCGTTTCTAAATCATTATCATTTGCAGGTAAAACTACATAATTACCTCTAGTATACCCACTATAGCCAGGTGAAGGAGATAAGGAGGGAGACAGTGAGGGAGATAGGGAGGGTGAAAGTGAAACAGATAAACTAGAAGATGATGAAGGACTAGGCGATGCAGATGGTGATAGCGATATAGATGAAGAAGGACTCGGAGAGGCTGAAGGAGACTTTGAAATTGAGGCAGAAGGCGATGATATATAGCCATTTACTCTGAACGATCCGTCATATCCTGTAGTTGTCCAATTCGCTCCACTGTCTACAGAAGTACAAAAATTACCATCAGGAAAAGCATCTGTAGTACTTCTGTACCATGCAACATAATTACCTGAATCTCCAGCCGATAATCTCCATACAATATGATAAACAGTGCTAGCCGAAAGGATTGTCTCACTAGATAATGTAAATGTTTCCCATTGCTGTCCGGTACCAATACCAGAAACAGCTCTTGTTACCGTTGCAATATCAGAACCACTTGGCTTGCCGGCACTATTAGCTCTGATTGAAACGATTGCATTACCTGTTGGAGAACCTACTCTAGTCAAAAACAACTCAATACTTTGGATATTTGGAGTGCTACCGGTAGTAAAAGAGGTAGAAAACCATATTGAACCATAAGTATCAATAAACTGCGCCGCGGTTTCGTACGAATATAGGAGTGCCATATTCGATAATAGTACAAAAAATATTTAATCTAAGGCAATTATTGAAGTTTTAAAAACTTCAACTGATCCAGATTCCAGCCTGGTAAATGAGATACATGATCCTCTTCCCATCCCTCAGTATATTTCTTGTTTCTAAATTGATCAGGACTCCACCGCGTCGGAGTAAGATTAGCCTCATGCCTTATATCAAGATTAGGAAAGGCAGATTCCCACGACTCACTTGTTGCATCATCTACTCTCTCATCCCTGTGATGAGTACCCGGCTCGAAGCCTACAGCCCGGACGAAAGCATTGAAGCCTACTTCTCCATATTTCTCATCAAATTCTTCCAACTTTTTAATTCTAGCTTGATAGTGTTTGATAGCTGTTGATCTATTTACACATATTCCAGATACCTGCTTACAATCTCTCGTCTTTAATGCATGGCCATTACTAGCATCGACCTTCCACATGTTGACGTTGTAGTACCACACATCATCTTTAGGAGGTACAAAATCAAAGTGAGATTCGTGATAGAGGACATCATGCTCGCAAAAGAAAACATATTTACTTTGAGCCTTCTCTAATGCCATCAATATCTGTTTAAACATCGTCATGTAACCGCGCTTCAAAGGAGCCAGACAGATATTTGTCCCGAAAGACATCGGCTTGAGTGAAGTAGAAACAATAGGTAAACCAACACTCTTTAACTGTTTTTGTACTGCATGAGCAATCTTCAAGTTGAGTTGATTATCAGTGTAGAAAATAATTGATTGACTTCCATCAGTAGATTCAATTAAATTCGGCCAATCAACTTCTATTTTTTTTAGATCTTCTTGACTCCATCCAGGAACCGGCCAGAACTTTTGCACCAACCAAGATAAAGGATAGATCGCCTTATCCCACTTATTTTCTTTCCACAATTCATTACTATATTTTCTCGCGTGATCAGTTTGTTTGCCGGATATAGAGTAAGGAAAGCTAAAATCTCCACCTTGAGTACGGAATAAGTGCGCGTACCAAGTATTCTTATTGGTCACTAATCTACCGCCAGACAACCAACTCTTACATGAAATCTCAGTACCTACTTGGCCCCATGATCCATGCTCTTCATCTAAACCTTCAATCTCGATCCACCGCGCTCTCTCCATAAACCAGCAAGCACCTATAAATGACATCGTGTCCATAATAGGACCTTGTGACTCTGGTCTACCCTTTAATTCACCCCAATATTGAAAGTGTAGGTCTTTATCGAATCTCCATCCCTCTGTTCTTCGGTTTTTTCTTGGCTCCCACACCATCACTCTCTCAAACAACTTACTATCACTTTCTTATCAAGAGTAC
>Ga0247723_1001518_pt1 | contig 13467 bp, 33 predicted proteins | sample MSEWelMarce5H_FC_FD_189079 | JGI IMG/M metagenome (GOLD analysis project Ga0247723, IMG submission 189079) | Subsurface sediment microbial communities from gas well in West Virginia, United States - MSEEL Well Study Marcellus 5H_FC | ecosystem: Environmental > Terrestrial > Deep subsurface >...
GACATTCCAAACAGCCTCAGCCTCTTCCTCAGAATTGGCTCGCACATAATACGACTCACCGCTAACGATGAAGTATGTTCCCATTTTCTTTTCCATATCCTAAGTATGACAGCAACCACTGACATTTACAAGTTCCAGCGGTCTTTTTCGTAACATCGTAACCTGTTTGTTACAAGGCCGACGTTGATCCAGACGTCCGCCTCCCCTGTTTACCAGCAATCTATCCAGACGCTTCACAGGGGAGAGGTGAGCAGTTTACTTAGACATACTCAGGTCATTTTCCATTAGAGGAGTTCCATTACCGTATTGTAGGTGGAGGCATTGACTTCCTCTTGGTTGGTCATACGAAGAACCTTGAGATTCTTCTTCAGCAAGTCCAACTTAGTCGTGTAGTCACGACCATAGTAGGTGCGGTCATTAGGGTTAGAAGGTGCTTCAGGCTTCTGTGGGAATCCAAGAGCGTCACCGTCTACCTCAATCTGAACGGAGTTGCCTCGGTAGCCAGAGGTCACACGAATAGGCGAGCCGTAGTCAGTTCCGATAAGGTCAGACTTCTTCTTGATAGCGTCAATCGTCAGTTGGACAATCTTGTCGTTGTAAGCCTTGAGGTCAGCACGATACTTTTCAGTAAGGACAGGGTAGTTGGCAACATCTTCCTCAATCTTAGCAATAGTAGCCTCGACATCAGCAATCAGAGTTGCGGTAGGGATTTTCACAGAGAGTGAACGAGCCATAATTAGATTTTCCTTTTCTTTAGAATGGTTAGAGTGGGCAGTTTATAGTGATGCCCAGCACAAGGGGTCTAGACTACTTTACCGTAGTCCAGCGGTCAGCACCGTTTACATCAAGACGAACACGGAAAGTGCCGTTCTTGTTCTCCGATACCTCTTTGACAGTCCCAGTAACCTTGTGGGTTGCGGTAACAATAGTGTCACCAATGTTTGGGCGAGTTGCCATTTTGCTTCCTCATTTCTGTTGGCGAGCCAGCCAACCTAGTTACAAGCCGTTTGCCTGTTATACAATTATGACACACACCACCGACAATTACAACTTCTGAGGGTGTTTTTAGGGCTATCGTAACCTAATTGTTACATTGGGCGGACGTCGATCAGACGTCGCCCCTCGACTACTTTTTCGTAGCCGAGAAGAGAATGTCATTGCGAGCAAACACACACTGCCCACAGGTGACACAGGCACTACCCTTTTCGCTAATCATAGGAATCTTTTTGTTATTTTCGGGGCAGGGGATAGCAGACTTACCAACAGCCTCAAGCATATCAGCCTTACCAAGAGCGAATGTTTGAGCAAGGTAAGCCAACTTTACGCCATACTGTTTCTGTAACTTGAAGCCCAACTCTTTGTTGGCAGAGTCAGTAGAAAAGTATAGAGCAAGGTTATCAACCTTATTGAGAATATGAATAACAAAGTCAGAGCGTGTGTATACCCAGAATTGAATATCGGGGTGAGAGTCAATCACCTGTCGCCACGCATAGGCATAGGTCTTATTGAAGAAGTCACCATCCCAATGGATACGGAATAGTTTTTCTGCACCACGACGGTCACACTCTGCCTCAAACTCGTCAATCATATCCATAAGCAATTCGGTCATAGTCTCAAAGTCTGCATCCTTGAGAAGATTCCAGTTGTGGAGAAGATTCTCACGCACACCCTTGAATACCTTTTCCAACTTGCCAGCGTAACAGATAGTCTCGCATACGCTAGTAGCACCTGGGCATGAGAATGCCTTACCAGAAGGCAAACCAAAAGTGTTAGCGATACTAGCCTGTTTGCCGTTAGGCGTTACAGCGTTGGTTACTTTACGGTCTTTTGTGCGAATCAACTTTGTCATATACCTATCGTAACACTAGCCACCGACAGTGTAACCTATGCAGCTGATCGACGTCGCCCGAAGGCTCGTGCGTTATCGAGTCGCACCCCTCGTCTTGCTACCAGGAAGCCTGATAGAAGAAGTCATCGCTTTCCTTAGCGTTGGCAAGCACACGGTCTAACTCCTTAGCCGTGTATTCCAAGTCTCCCCAATAGTATTCGTCATACTCGGTTGAGCCAAAGAAGAATCCACCCTGCGTTGGCAGAGTAACGCTAGCCTTGTTGCGGTGAATGAGAGTGTCCTTCACCAAGTCACGCAAGTCCTCTAGGTCTTTGCGTTTGACATACATACGCTGACACTCGTCTACACCACCACCGATGTTATCAACAAACCACTGGTGAACAGAGTTTACCTTACGCCAATAGATTGCATTGACCTCAATGCTGACGCTAGAGTTTTCTTGACCAGCCAAGATTTCCATACCAGCAAGGGAGACAAGAGACTGCCCAAACTGGTTCTCAATCTTCTCAAACTGGTCGTCCCATTCGTAGGTACGAAGAGTGCGACGCACCTCAAGATACATATCCAAGCCCATTAGTTGTTCCTTTCGTTTCTTTTTATTCTAACAGTAGCCACCGACATTAGAAGGCGAATACGGTCATACATTCGTGGTCTGGTGGAATCGTGCTTAGTGCATCAAATCTAGTTTCACACTCTACACACTCATAAACAAGTCCTGCACGAGTGGGGATGAGTTTCATATTCGGCATAATTTTCCTTTCGTTGTAATACAACTGTATCAGTACCCACTGACACTGAAAGCGGACGTCGCCCCCTCCTCTACCAGGTGGCAGAGAAGAAGACGAACACGATTACTAGTAGTATGACTAACCATTCCATTACTCGACTACCTTATAGGTAGCACTAACCCAATCGCCAGACACCTTCATAGTCTCTTCAAATGTTCGCCATCCTGTTTGATATGTCTTTTCATCTACATACATATCAAGGGCGACTAGGATGTCTCCACCGTCATTGTTCTCAGGGTCAAAGTCATCGGGCATACAAAAGTCATACAGCTTTACAGTAGCAGTGATATCATACTTTTTCATTTTGCTCCTTAGAGAAACTCGAATGGGTCACGGTCTTGGAAGATGTCCTCAAAGTCTTGCATGGAATAGGATTGGGGGTTTTCATACCACTCTTCCAATGCATCCAGGATTTCCATACCCTGCTCGTCACCCTCAAACGGATTGCTTTTCATCCCACACCTCCGAATATTTTACAATAAACTCACGCACACTTGGAACATGAGTGAAGTCTGCTTCTTTGTTTAGTGCCATGTCTAGCAGGTCGCCAGCCACGATAGCCAAAAACTGTTTCTCTTCCATTAGTCGTTAAACTCCATATATCCTAGTTCGTTTTCATCTAGTATACCCTTAACATACGACATTTTGTCGTTGTCTGGCAGAACATCTAACTCATCCCATTGTTCGGGGGTAAGTTGATAGTCTGGGAATACAATTACTCCCTCACCGCCATAGTTACCATACTCAGACACATAAGCCACGATTTTTTTCCTTTCCTTGTAATACAAGAGTAACACCTACCACTGACAGTGAGGGGCCGACGTCGATCTGGCTCCCCCTCTTGGATTCGAACCAAGAACCTACGAGTTAACAGCTCGTTGCTCTGCCGTTGAGCTAAAGGGGAATAACAATAACTGCACCACACCCCTACTTTTTTACACCTAGGTTTCGGTAAGTGTGGCTGGTTTACTCTGTTACATGATAACTCCCTTGTTCGATTTGCGACTCTGACCAGACTTGAACTGGCGACCCCTACCGTGACAGGGTAGTGCTCTAACCAACTGAGCTACAGAGCCATTATCCTATTCTATCAGGCATACTCCCGAATAGCAACCTGCTTGACTGCTGAACGAGTCCTCTGACGATTAGGTCGATTGTCGTGCGTAGTAGCCGCATTGGAACTACGCAGACCTCGCATAGCAATAATGTATGCGGTGTTCTGAATCTTCTTGGGTGCTGGCTTTTTCTTCATACCTCAATACTAGCAGTGACCACCGACATTCAAGGCGTTTTTCGTACTCGACTTAATAACAAATACATAACGAAGGCGACGTCGCCCGATCCCCCCCTAGAAGGGAGGTCGGTTCAGATATGCCTCATACTTAGCATTCTTGTATTTGGCTAGCAGGTAGAAAATCACCACGGTGTCAAAGATGATTACCCCAAACATGAAAGCGAACAGTGGGAGCATACTCATTTAGTCCTTCTCTCGGTAGCAAGCCTTGAAGAAAATCTTGCGGTCAAATCGGTCATTATCGTTTTCAAAATACTCAGCAAAAGCGAGTGCCATATTCTCAAGTTCTTTGTCGGTAGCGTGTGAAAAGTGATACATATCGTTGATTACATCAGCGGTAAATACATAGTCTTTGCGTGTCATCATTTTAGTTCTTGCCTTTCGTTAGTTGTTTGCAAACTCAGAGAGAATAAACTCAAAAGCCATAGCACGACCCTCGTGCCATTGTGCCATTGACTCAAGACCCATTTCTTGACAGCGTTCCTGGTCTTCACGATTTAGTCGCACCAAGTTCTCAAGCAGTGAGACTGATACAGTTACATATTTGTATTCCATAGTTTTCCTTTCGTTATGTTTATAGTTTAGCAGTAGCCACTGACACTCAAATGAGTCGGGTATCTGCCTCAGCCACGATTATCCCATCGGGGAAGATTTTGATACAGGTAGCACAAACAAGAATAATGCGACCATAGTCAACATCTACCATGTAGACCGAATCACGGTGCTGGCATACTTCACATTCTGGCATTAGTTTCCCTTTCGTTATATAAACAGTGTAGCAGTGACCACCGACATTATGAGGCATTTAGAGCGTGTTTCGTATAACGGTTTGATAACGACGCGGACGTCGGCTGCTAACTCCAGCCCTCCACCTCTACCCCTTCTTCAGTCAATGAGTCTACATAGTCAGCAAAGCCACAGCGGTATGCGATTGGGTCACACTCTTTGAGTACCGTTGAGGGATAAAACTCTGAGTAACCAATAGACACGATAGGGTAGCACTCGTCTAGTAGTGCGTCGTAGTTGGCTTTCGCTTCTTCTTCGGACAGGATTTCGAGGGTTTCGTATTCGTTCATATAATGACTATAACATGAGCCACCGACAGTGAAACGACGTCGCCCCTAGTGACCACAGCAGGGGAAGTCTTCACACTTACACATGTTCACCACCCCACCCAGGTCTGGACAAATTCATACGCTTCGTCAATCCAATCACTAGACTGCTCGGTGCGGTCATAGGGGCTATTGCCAGTGATAGACCAGTAGGTGTCAGCTTCTTCCAGAGTCCACTCATTGTCGTTCTCGTCAGTCCAACCAATGATTTCGTTGTCTTCACCGAATACAGGCTCGAAGTTCATAGGGTTCCTTTCGTGATGTAATACAATACTAGCACTAGCCTCTGACATTCCAGGAATAAAACTGAGGCTTTTTTAATAGGCTTCGTAAATTGGCGGACGTCGATCAGACGTCGCCCTGTGGATAACTTGTACACACAGGTCGATCCATTTTTCTAGGGGTAGAAAGCAGCCCAATAGAGCAAGATGAACAGATAGAAACCACCAAGCACCAGGCTAGCGATAACCAACTGAGTCAAGGCACGACAGATGCCACGAACGACATAGTAGGCTTTAGAGTGTTCCATTTATCGGCTCATTTCCATTAGGATAATCGGGAACCAGTACCCAGCGAAGGCAATGGCGAGAGCAATCGCTCCCCAGATGAAGGTGTGAGAATACATAGTTTTCCTTTCGTTGATTTGAGTATAGCGTGACCCACCGACACTAGTCGGCTATTGGGAAGATGTCCAGAATCGGGAAGGCAGTTTCCAATTCGTCACAGACAATAGCGTCGTGGCAGTTCTGGCACACAGCCACAAACTCCAACTCAGCAATTTCGGTGTCATACTGAAGCACCTCAAGTGCCTGACGGTAGTCACAGATTTCACATTCCATTAGTTTTCCTTTCGTTACACTCAGACTAGCAGTAGCCACCGACATTTTCCTACGCGACACGCCGATAAACCCAAAAATACTTATCCACAAAGTTATGCACAGGCGGACGTCGATTTTTTGGGGATTCCAAGGAAGAGTCTACCTATGAGGCAAACTCACCCTCGCTACGCATAATTGCGAAACGCTCAGAGATAAGACAAGGCTTACAGATAAGCCATTCGCCATAAGCGGACACGAACACAGTCTCTACAGACTTTTCACAAACTTCACATATTTTCATTTTTAGTTTTCCTTACTTTAGTGCGTCTAGCATACGGCTAAACGATTCGACTGAGATGCATTCGGTAGCCATACCGATTACGAAGGGGTATGCCTGAGATTTAGTCTCATAGCCATACTTAGCCATAACAGCTTCGAGGACTTCATCCATGAGGGGAGTCTTGTTTACATATTCCATTAGTTTACCTTTCTTAGTGAGTGAGTCTTATTTGCTCTGAGACTTATTTGCTTAGGCTCACCCGATATTCGGTTTATTTGCTAAGGCTCATTCTCTGAGGCTCATACTCACTCTGTTTATTTATATTACTATCTAATCACACATTCTACGATTTGTCAAGACGACACGCCGTGTTTGCGAAAAAAAGTTATTTATTTTTTTCTGCCATAAACGCTACCTGTAAGCCAAGCAACTGTTCGACGGTCATAGTCTCAATATCCTGAACGCCTTCGTCAGTGATAATTTTCATAAATCCCATTGTAGTTTTCCTTTCTTGTTACTCTCAGTGTAACAGTACCCACTGACATTTGACCCCTACTTTTTCCACCAATCGGGAAGATTTGGTAACGGATTTATAACGAAGTTATCCACATAGTTATCCACAGGGGGACGTCGATTTTTCAGCGGTATGTCAAGCCGACACGCCGATCGACCGCCCTAGATATACTCTCGGGCAGTCTCTTCCATAGCACTCAGTTGTGCGTCAGTCAGAACAGCGGTCATCATTCCTACCAAGTAGGGATAGACATCCTGGCTACCCTTGCGAGTGCGAAGAGTCTCAATGATTCCTGAGATACGGTCATAGTTGTTCATTTACTTACCTTCTTTCTTTCCGTAGTAACCAGCAACTACCGCCATAGCGATAATGCCGATAAAGACAAAGAGACAAAGCCCTCCACCAATGAGTAGGCTAGTCATCATTCGAGTTTCTTCTGACATTTTGTTATCCATTCTTTCTTGTTAGTTTGATTGTATCAGTAGCCACCGACACTCTAAGCGTAGTCGCCATCCCTGACGAATTCGTTAAAGTCTGAACGGTAGTGACTCTGGCAAGCAGGGTAGCCATAGGGGGAATAGTCCACAGCAGGAACAAGGTTTCCACCAAGTCCATCGGAACACAGGAAGCAGTTTTTTTCATTCATTAGTTTACCTTTCTTAGTGAGAGACTTATTTGCTAGGCTCATCCCCGAGGGGCTTATTTGCTAGGCTCATTCTCTCTTTGCTTATATAACTAAGATAACACGAGCCACCGACATTTAAGGGTGCGACACGCCGATAACAGCAAAAAAAGTTGAAAAAAATCGACGTCGATCCGTTCCGATTTGTCAAGTCCGACACGCCCTATCCTACGATAGTGGCAATGTCTGGATACTCGGCATACTCATACGAGCAGAACAGGTCTTGCTCAACCTGGATAGCAGGAACATAGTTTCCGCATGATTCACAGTATTTGATTTCCATATTAGTTTTCCTTTCTTTATATTCTAACTCTATCAGTAGCCTATGACAGTCTAACTGATATACTCCATGATTACATTAGCGTTAGGATACTCAGCCTGTAGGCTAGCCTTCATCGCTAGTGCCTCAGTCCGATTACGGCTACCGTTACCAGCAAGCCAGTTGCCTGTTCCTGTTTCTATTACTTCGATTACGAACATTTTTCGTTTTCCTTTCTTTATGTCTTCAGACTATCAGACACCACGGACAATGAAAAGCCTACAGGCGTATTAGCAGATGAACATAAGGTAAACAACTATCCACAGGGTTATCCACAGGCGGACGTCGCCCATTTCTGGGGGTATGTCAAGCTACCCTATGAGTAGTCAGTAGTAAACTCATACAGGTCATTAGCATAGTGATTAGCACACACAGCATACCCATAGGGAGACATCTCTACAGCATCAACATCAGGCTGACCTGGTGTGTAGCAGAGGTAGCAATATCCATTATCCATTTTGTTATCCATTCTTTGTTATGAGTGTATCAGTAGCCACTGACAGTGAAACTACTTACGCATATCCTTTATCATCATGACACAAAGGATAGTGCCACCAATGATGATGAACAGCGAGGTGATGATTGAACAAGCGATTACTATTTCCATATCTATATCTAATCACACACCACTGACATTCACAATGCGACACGCCGTGTAGTCGAAAAAAAACATTGAAAAAAATCGACGTCGGCATACGCACTTTTAGTTACAATAAAAAGAGGTGGCGTATAGTCACAATTAAAAGTGATCAAACGATCAAGCAGCAGTGTGCTCACTATATTTAAAGTGATCTTTTTCTGTCAGCCATGTATCGTACATCTTTAAAAATTATTCAGATTTTAGTCAAATAGAAAACCCCTAGCAAAAACCAGGGGTATCTAATATTTTTCAGATTATGCTCCAAGTGACTTAGCAAGTAGAATAACTAATAGGTTACATATAACAATAGCCACAGCACAAACTATCGTCAACAAAATCTTTTTTGGGACAGATAAATTCTTCCTCATGCAAGGACTGTTTCTTCTGATCGCTTAATGAGTCCATGATTCAAAGCCCATACGTTGATTAGTTTATAGCTAACCCTTTGCTCTTTAGCAATTTTTCGGGTAGATTTAGTTTCAAGCTCAGTAGCAAGCCAGGTCTTATCCTGATACATCTTATCTTTAGGTTTGTCCACGTTTCTCTCCTTAAGCTGTGGGTTGACTTACATCAATACAAATACAAAAGTCTGGGTTTCCATCAAAGATGCACTTGCATTCTTCTGATAGATCATATTTTAAAACTTCGGGGGTATCACAAGTACAATTTCCATTACACATATATCTAGTATAGCAAAGATACTTACCATTTGCCAATAGGACACTTAGCTTGTTTGAGAGTAGTCTTCAATGTCATAAAACATCCACACTTCCTACATCTCTGTGATCCTTTTCTTAACCATTCACAAGCATTACAAATCTCAAGTCTATCCTTGATTAGATCTTCATCTGATCTTGGTGAGTTTGGATTAAATAGATCAAGGAATTTTACATCCTCTGGTTCATGTTTGTGACCATCGTTTTCATTGTTTTCCATATTTCAATTATAACATAGCCTTATTTTCGAGGGTATACAACAGCCAAAGGCTGTCTTGATCAAACACAAAGTAGTGTTATTACTATTGATCAAATAAGAAAGCTCCCTATTACTAGAGAGCAATCCTATTTGGGGTTATGCTGGTTTCCGCTGGCATGACTGGGGTCGATACCAGGATACCACACTATCTTCGATATCACAAAAATACGATATTGGCAATGTATCGCTATATTCCGATATCAGAGTAGCTCCGCTATCATATTTATTTGTCCATTTGGATGTTTCATCTTGTTTGGACATTTATATGGGGTACTTCTCGCCGCCGAAATATACCGCCGACTAAAAGCGAGCTTAATTGCGTATATGTTATCAACAGGTTGTGCATAACTTTTAAAACATACGATATACTTATATTATTATGCAGTGGTACGAATGGATTCCAATTATTTTAGGTTTGCTAGGAATCACCACAGCCATTCTTGCAGCAATTAGATTTTTTATTAAGTATCATGTACGCGAAAGTATGGAAGATATTAGACATGAACTAAAGCCAAATGGTGGAACCTCTATAAAGGATCAAGTTACACGGCTTGAAACAAAACAGATAGAAATTATAGAACGCCAGCACGAAGAAGATAAAAGGTTCGACAAAAGACTTGATAAGTTGGAAACTAAAATTGACGATGTTATGAAACTCATTATTCAGAAGCTAGGTAACTAGTAACTATTCTTACTAGCCTAATATTATTCTCTTCCCAATTATTACAATTATACACACACAATCATCGTTCTTGATACCAATACCCCAAATATTTTATAACGGTTTGATAACGTTACCAATATGTTATAATTGATATGGCTAGTAACCAGGGTTTCTCTCTCTCACACCCACTTCCTTGGTTACTAGTCTTTTTATTTTATAATAAATGATATACTAGAAGTATTATGACTGTTATTAAAATTGTACCTTTCCCTGGTCCAAGCGGAAACTCAGATGGATATATTAATCAAGTAATTATAACTAGTTTAGGCTCAACAGTAGGTCAGCTAACACATGCTGGAAAACAGCTATATTTAAAAAGCGGTGGCCAGTCAACTTTTATGGTTCCAACACATGCTGCTGTTGCTTTTCCAATTGGAACTCAAATTACATTTGTTACTGATGCAACTAGTCGATGGCTGTTTAATAGAGTATCTCCAGGAACAACAACTGTAGTTGGTGAAGGTGGCGGATATAACGGTTCAAATGTTAATTTTTTGGTTCCTTCTAATTCACGAGCAACATTGTTAAAAATAGAATCAAACCGCTGGATTCTTAGTGGGATAAGAGTGAATGTCTAATGTCTGATGTTTGTTGCCCTGAAGATTTTATTGGTGCAGATCCAGCACAAGTTAAATGGCGTGTTGTTCGTGGTGATACAGCATCGATTGAATTTCATTTTCTTGAAAACGATGAAGTAAGCTTTTTAGATCTTTCTCTTTGGAACTTTTCTGCAACAGCACTTTACTCAAAAACAAATTCTTCATATTCTTTAAATGTTTCTGTAAATAATGGAATGGTTACTGTAACAGCAAGTTCTGATACTACAAAACTCTGGGGAACAGGAAACAATCAATCAGTATCAGCAGAATTAAGCTTTGATCTACAAGCAATCAGAACAACTGATGCTGTTGTTTGGACACCTGTTATTGGAACTATTCAAGTAATTTCAGATGTGTCACCAAACACACTTTAAATCATGCTATAATTGAAATTATGACAGAGAATATTAAAGGTACTAATACTACTGCACGAGCTACCTATAACACACTTATTCCGTCTTTGTCAGATAACGCAGACATTGTTTCTGCACTAAAGATTTATCACTATGGCACTGACGTTGATACTGATGCAGTTGCAGATGCTTCAATTTCTGGATACCTTAGCAAAACTGTAGACAAAACACTTGTTAATGCAAAAGGCGATCTTCTTGTTGGATCAGCCGACAACACTCTTGTTAGAGTAGCTCCACCAGCAGGAAATGATTATATTTTAATTTCTAAATCATCAGAAACTGCTGGTGTACAGTGGGTACAAACAAACTATCAAGAAGATCAAATTTCTTATGTAATGGGGTTATATTAAATGTCAGTAGTACAAAATACTTTTTTTAGAGGTGTAGTGCCAGATACGCTTACATCTTTAACTCTTAAAGATAAAACTGGTACAACAATTACAAGTGCAGATATTGTTATAACTAATGTAATCATTAATAATAAAACAAATTCTTCAAAAACAGTTACGCTTGAATTTCCTGCATCTGATGGAACATCTGTTCCAGTTTTAGCTGAAACACTTATCAATGCAAATGACACAGTTTCATTTGATATGAAACAGGCAATGACTATTGGTACATCACCAACAAGAGTCATTAAAGTTCAGGCTAGTCTTGCTGATAGTGTATATATTCATCTCTCTGGAGTTGTAATTACTTAATAAATAAGGTATAGCATTAATACCTTTTTATGATTGGAGGATACATGTTATCTTTTATTTTTTCTAATGTTTTACTTGCTACAAATATTTTTATCTCTCCCCCAACTTCTTGTGGAAATGTCCATTTTGATTATAACGAACCGCATCAACAGGTACAGACACTTGTAGCTACTGGTACTATGCCAGATGCAACTCGTGGTCCAGGAATCTATACCCCCAATTTTATATGGCCTGTTGATCACAGCAAGAATGGTGAAGGCTTTGGGGTATGGAGAGAAAACACAAAGTCATACCACATGGGTATAGACATTTTTCCAGGCGAGGGTACAGAAATTCTTGCAGCTACAGATGGAGTTGTAACAAAGGTAGAATACGGAACTGACAGTTATGGTTATATGGTTAAGATCTATGATGGCTATCAGTATTCAACTCTTTATGCACACATGATTGCAGGTTCATTTGAACAATATGGAATTTCTGTAGGCACAAAAGTTACTCAAGGACAAGTAATTGGACTTGTAGGAAATACTGGTAGGTCAACTGGACCTCATCTTCACTTTGAGATTCAAGACAATGATGTTCAGGTAGACCCAGAACCACTGATGGCAAAATACGCAACAGGGTAATTTTTATATCATGATATACTTGTTAAGGAGGTAAGACATGAGTTATATTAACACGCTTTCCCGTTATCCAATTTCGGATGGATGGCAAGATCACTTAAATCGTGGCTCTCGTGGCGGCATTGATTATGCTGTCGGCATGGGAACTCCAATTCCTGCTCCAGCAGATGGTCGTTTAGAAAATAGACCAAATAATGGAAATGGTTTTGGAAATTACATTCGTTTTCATCACGGAGATGGTTTTGTAGATGAATATTTGCACCTAAAAGATGGTGGACTTGTTGGTGAAGGAAATTATTCACAAGGTCAGATTATTGGTTTCTCGGGTTCAACCGGAAATTCAACTGGACCACACATCCACTGGCATCTAATTGATCCAAGTGGAACAAGAGTAAACCCTCTTGATTATGTTCAGGGTGGGTCTGGTGGTGGTAGTGGAAGTACTGCTTCATCAGTTGTAAACTCTATTCGTTTGGTGCAACAGAATCTAGCAAACATTGGACTTTACGACGGAGCCATTGATGGTATTACTGGACCAAAAACTTGGACAGGGATTCAGACACTGCTACAGCAAAACTATCTTTATGACGGACCTATTGATGGAATTCCAGGTAGAAACACATATGTTGGATTACAGAAGTATGGTCAGAAAAATGGTAACTATGCCCCACCAGGATCTGTGGATGGAATTCTTGGTCCACTATCGTGGGCTGGATTCTTGCAGACTCTAGTAGAGGATATTAATGCTATGAATAACGCAAAAGCAGAAGCAGCCAAAGCAGCAGCTGAAGCTAAAAAAGCAGCAGACAAAGCAGCAGAATATGCAAAAGCAGTTGCCGAAAAAGTAGCTGCAGAAGCTAAGAAAGCAGAAGAAAAAGCTGCAGCAGATGCAAAAGCAGCAGCAGATAAAGCTGCAAAAGAAGAGGCTGCAAAGCCTGTTAAAACAAATAAACCAATTAAGGAGACAAAACCTATGGCTACTATCAAACCGCTTCCACAGGGAGCACAAGATGCCGCAAGTGATGCTATTGGAATTCTTATTCCAAAGGCACAGAATCGTAGAATTGCATACGCAATTTATGGTCTTGCAGCACTGGTCGTTAGCAACATTGGTGTAGGCATCATGGCTGCTGGAG
>Ga0247723_1001519_pt1 | contig 13466 bp, 11 predicted proteins | sample MSEWelMarce5H_FC_FD_189079 | JGI IMG/M metagenome (GOLD analysis project Ga0247723, IMG submission 189079) | Subsurface sediment microbial communities from gas well in West Virginia, United States - MSEEL Well Study Marcellus 5H_FC | ecosystem: Environmental > Terrestrial > Deep subsurface >...
TAAAGTATCAAGAAGCTATCTACAATATTCAAAAAATAATGATAATTTGGAAATAAAAACAGCATTCTCTTATCAAAAGGGGTCAATGTTGGGATTGTATAATAATCTGGGTGAAATAGCAAAAAAATCTGGAAAAAAACTCTTCTCTGAAAGAATTGTTGCGCAAAGAGATAGATTAAAATCTTTTAACGAAAATTCAAGCATAGAAGAAATATTAAAAGCTGTATACCCGCAATTAGTATATAGAGAAAAAAGCAATTCAAAAAATACGGCATTAAGGTTATACTTGGGAGGAAATAGTACAGACTTGTCAGGAAAAAATATTTTCCAGCAAGTTGCTAATTATTTTAAAAATACATCGCCTACATCGCCTAAAGATTTATTAAGTTCTATAGAAGATCGTAGAGTTTCAATTACAAGCCTTGTAGATACTTTTGCAGATGGATATATTCCAAATTTCGCCAATCCACTGCAAGCGGCAGTAGGTCGCGAAATGGCTGCTGGTATTCCTGCTTCACAGATTTATATTGACAAAAATTCTTCGCTAAAGAATGCGGCAAACCCTATGGGTTTGATGGTCGCCAATCGTCGTGACGAACCCGCTGGTGGATTCCAAGGTATTAATCGCGCAAGAAGAGAGGGCGCTAATCCAATGATGTATGGTGCTGCTGGTGGGTTTGTGCCGAATTATGCTGCTGGTGGAAGCGGTCCCGATTTGTCTCCGTATGTTGGAAAGACCGCATCACAAGCAACAGCTCAAATTCAACAAGAGCTGGATGCTATTTTGAAAAAAATTAGAGACGAATATAAAAAAGAATTAAAAGCTTTGCAGCAAAGCGGGAAACTTATTAAGGATAGACAAAATTTAGAAGAAAAAGCTATAAAAGCTGAAAGAGATGCTTTGGCAAAAAGAATAAAACAATTAAGAGATGCCGAAAGAACTCCAAATTTAACAGCAACAGATAAAATTAATATAGCAGGTCAAAAAGGTCAAATAGATGCACAAAGATCATTAATAAGACAGAGAGAAAATGCTTTAGATGCAGAAAAAGCAATTCCAAATACAAAAGCCAAAGATCTTAGGGAAGCTAGAAACAAAGAGCGCAAGACGGCTCAAGACGATACAGCAGATTTGCGAAAGGCAGTTCAGGAAAACTCGAAAAAATCTGTTACTAATCCTTTCGGAAAAGTGAGAGAAGCTAGTGGCGGTAATAGAGATATGCTTGGAACTCTTTTTGCTGTTCAAGGAGCTATGACAGCTTTAACTGGAGCGACTGAAGGAGCTACCAATGGATTTGCAAAATTTGCTAATAGTTTTGGTGCGGTAGCGAGTTCTGTCTCAACTGTTGTTTTTGCTGGACAAGGATTATCACAAGCTTTCGGTGGTGCAGAAAAAGGAATTGGCAGAGTCGTTGGAAAATTAGGTGTATATGGCGCTGCTGCTATGGGAGTCTATACTGGATTTCAAGAATTAGCAAAATATTTAGATTCTACAAATCCAGAAATTCAAAAGACATCTGAAGCCATGTCAAGAGTTTCAGATGCTGCTAGTAAGGCGGCTATTAATTTAAATAATATTAATCCAGCAACGAAAGCAAGGTTCGAAACAGAATCGGAAGCATCGTTGGCGATGATTGGTCAATTATCTGAAGCTGGAAGGACAACATCAAGAAGCGTATCACAGGGTCTTATGAATTTCTTAGTTGGGACTGGCTCAGTTAGCGCCAATAGAAAGACTGATGTTACTGCTGGAATTGGAGATGATTTGGAAAAAAATGTTTTATCAACCATGTCTCAGGCAAGAGGTGTTGGAATGACACAAGAATCAATAAATGAAATTTTATCTAAATATGCTAGAGAAGGTGAATTAAATTACGCAGGAGAAACGCAAATTACAGCACAGGAAGCTGAAAAAGCCATTAATGAAATAAGAGCTACTGTTACCAGAATTGCTGATAAAGCATCTCCAGAAGGAGCTTATGCTGCTTTAGATAAAGAAAGTCAAAAGAAGTTACAATCAGTAACTCAAGAACAGTTAGATTTTGTTTTGAAAAATACAGGAAAAATATCAGAAGCATCTTCATTGGCTAAAGAAGAGGGAGATGGTAGCGCTTTGGCTTTTCTGATGGCAAATCCTGGAGCCAAAGAATTGACTGAGGCTAGAGATATGCTATTTAATGCTGGGGTACAAGATTCTGCTGTGCTAGATGATTACATGAGGAAGATATTCGACTTAGCTCAAACTAGAAAAAAACAAGAAGAAGAAGCTCGAAAAGAATCTGAAAGAACCTCCCAAATAAATCTTGGAAAGTTACAAGCTCAAATAGCCTTAGAAAATAAGCTTGCTTCTTTTAGAAAGAATGCCAACGCTTTAGAAATTGAAAAACTAAGACTAGAAGGTGAAATTAAAAATAATAGTCGTTTAGCAGAAGATCAAAAAGCCAAAGCTATTGCAGAAATTAATAATGGCTACGATGTATCAATTCAAGCACTGCAAACTCAAGAACAAAAAATTAAAAATATTGAACAGGCTTTAATTGATAGCGTAGGTGGCGGTCTAGGAGTTATTTCAACAAAGATTGCAGACACTGTAGCAAGAATCCAAGGAAACCTTCCAGAATTTAATACAAATAATCTTGATGATTATGTAAAAAGCTTAAGAAATGCTTTAGGCGTAAGTGGTGTAATGCTCAATGATCAAGAAGCGATTGTTCAAGCTGTTATAGATGCAGAAGTGGTTAATAAAGGACTTACTGAGCAACAGAGAGAACAATTACAGCTATCTCTTTCAAGATTGGGAGTTGAGTTAAAAACAGTTGATGTAGCAAGAAAAATAGCTATTGAAGAAGCTAAAATCAATTCAATGATGGAAAGCGCTAAATCTATTGATAATTTTAATTTGGAAAAACGATCATTAGATATTGCTTACGATACGCTTTCGATTAATAAGCAAATTGAAAAAGTCAAGAGAGATTCTTCTTTAAATGAACTGGAAAAAGCTAAACAAATATTCAAACTAGAAGAAAAAAGAGTTGGATTAGAAAAGAGCAAAATCACAGTTGATTATGATAAATCAGCAAATGATGCGGCAGAAGAATTTAAAAATAGCGTGTTAAATACTGCTAAAGATCAGTTCGGAATTCAGCCTAAAATGATTTCTGGCAGCTTGTCTGGTGGAGCGGAAGAAGTTATTAAAGCTGCTAGAGGAAAAATATCAAAGCCAGAGGAACAAAAAGATTTTGATAATTTAATAGCAAATGAACGAAAAAAATATGAAAGAGATGTAGAATTAGCTAAAAGAAGAAGAGACATTGATAAGTCTGGAGTAGCTCCAGCTTTAGAGTCAGAAGTTCAAAGAAGAGCAAGAAAAGGATTTTCTGGTGGAATGGAAGAGGGGGTTAATAAACTGCAAGATTCAATTAATACATTCGGATTTGACATTGCAGAAAAAATACCGCAGATGTTCTCAGACAACATGTCTAGCGCCATCAATAAAATGATCGAGGGCGGCGAAAGCTTTGGTGATGTATTGCAAGGAGCTGCTTATGAGTTTGTCAAAGGCATAAATCAAGCTAATATACAAAACCTTTCCAATAAATTTTCGAACTTTTTGTTTAAGTCAGATGGCGGAGCTAAATCTGGTATAGCTTCCATGCTTGGCATGGCTTCTGGTGGCAAGGTAACTGGCGGCTCTGGATCGAAGGACGATGTTCCAGCAATGCTTATGGGCGGCGAATATGTCGTAAATAAGAAAGCTGTATCAAAATACGGTCCAAAATTCTTAGAGGCAATCAACAATGGCACATTGAATGGTTATGCTAAAGGTGGAAAAGTTCAAAGAGGTCCACAAGGTAACTTCTATGCTCCAGGAAGTTTTGGTCAGGGAGCTATCAGCGGTAAGATGAACCTTTTAGATTTCGCTACTCAAACTGGCACATCTGGAAAATTCGATCAAATGATTAACGAATCGGGCTACCAATCAATCTCTCTTGAGCCAGAGAGTTCAAGGCTTTCTGTTTCTGGAATGAGAAACTCTCCAATGTTTGACGCAACTCAATCAGCTAAAGGACAGGCTTTTGATTTATATCTGCAACAGTATAATGCTGAAATAGAAGCCAAGAAACAAGCGAAAGAGCAAAAGAAAGCTTTGATACGTCAAGTTGGTATGTTGGCGCTGTCTGCTGCACTTGGTCCTGTGATTAATGCGGCTGGCGCTGGATTTAGTGCCGCATTTAAAGGCGCTTCTGGTCAAGGATTCATGAGTCAAGTCGGCGCTGGATTCAAAGGAATTGTGTCAGGCGGAAAAGTAGGAAATCAACAAGTTGGAGGTCTATCTAATTTATTTGGCAGTGTTGGAAAGGTATTCTCTGGCGATTTCTCTGGCGCAGCAAATCAATTTAAATTGTCTCAAATTGGTAATCGAAAACAATTACTTAGCGCAATGAAAAATAAAAAATTTGCAGCATACATTAATCAACAAGGAGGAATTTCTTTGAAAACCCCATTCGTTTCTGATGCAAGTGGAATTTCACTTAACGCATCGAGAAGCGGCGGAGTTAGTTTGACTCCAGAAGAATTTCAAGAGATAGCAAAAATAAATGCAGAATTTGGAATATCAGGACCCGAACTAGATGGAATGTTCTTATCTAAAGGCATGACAAAAAATAAATCTGGATTTAATATATTTAAATCAATGAGCAGAGGAATAAAGGGAATCGGTTCAATTTTCAGTGGAGCTGGAAAAACAGGATTTTCATCTTTAAATTCTGGTTTTACGTCTGGTCCGTATGATAAATATGGCAACTATGTTGAAGATTGGGCAGATGATCGTTCAAAATGGAATATCAAACAAAGAGCTACTGGTGGTATGATTCCATCCACTTCTGGTATTGACACAGTTCCTGCCATGCTTTCTGGTGGAGAGTTTGTAATGAATCGCTCTGCTGTTCAAGGCATCGGCGCACCAAACCTTCAATCAATGAACTCTGGTGGAACATCCATCACTTCGGAAGAGACAAGCAAAGAACTCAACGAAAAACTCTTGGCAAAACTTGATGAACTTATTGGCGCATCTGGCTCAACTGGAAACATAACAATCAACGTGGCTCCATCTGGTCAAACCTCTCAAGAAACTTCGCAAGATCCATCTGCAAGCCGTCAACAACTTGCTCGTCAAATCAAAGACGCAGTATTGCAGATCATCAACGACGAGAAAAGAATTGGAGGCTCTCTAAGAAGATAATATGTTTGATTTATTAAACAACTACGAGAATAAAGTTTTCATCTCTGGGCAAGAACTGCTTGGAGTTGAAAACGTAAACATTTCATATTCTCAATCAACGGCTGTCTCAAGATTTTTGGGAATGTCTACAGCGCAAACATTGGTCGCTGGTGATACTCAAAAACAAGTGGCATTCTCGCGGTATTTGATTTACAACGATCCAGTTTTATCACTGACAGGTTCTTCGCCAACAAGTGGTAGCATCAACTACAATGGTCAAGCTTATGGCTTCAATAGCGGATTCCTGACCGAGTATAGCGTCAATTGCGCTGTGGGAACCGTGCCGTCAACTAATGCTGCTTTATCTGTTTATGGAGAAATGCGAAGTGGCATCAACCATTCGGGTTTGGTAGCAGCTCCAACAATATACATACCAAATCAAGGCTCAATATCTTTATCGTGTGACAATTCTACTACCAATAGAGTAGTTGGTTTTGATTACTCATTAAAGATTGGGAGAGAACCACTTTACAAAATTGGATCAATTCTTCCCGCCGAAGTAATTACTGATAGGGTTATTGAATTTAGTGCGTCTGTTCAGATTGATGTGGACGATGCATTCTTGCAAAATGCGAGTGGATTTTTATCAGGAAGACAGAACAAAACAGTAACTTTTACTGTAAAGTCAAAAGACAATACGCAAACAATTCAGCAGCTCACCATACCAAATGCGTCATTAGTAGGTGAGACTTTAGCTTCTTCGGCAGATGGTGGCGTAAAATTAACACTTAACTATATTGGTCATTCATGAGCAGCTTTTACGATAGAACAACAGGTAACATTAGTGGCGTTAGCCCACTAGCTTCATTAAGCTCAGAGTTTCCAGCATACGGATCGAAAGTGTCAATCACTTCGCGAAACAGTTTATATGAAACACAAAATGGATTCTATAACATGATTCCAATGTCAGTCAATAACTTGAATGCCAAGTTTGATTTGAGATACGATCTGCCCGAAAATAAAGCTCAACAGTTGGTGAGATTTTTAGAATTAAAAAGTGGTCAAGAGTTTATCGAATTTGATGATCCTTCTGATTTCTATAAGAAGGTAAGTGGAGTTTGCGACAACTATGCTGTTAATCACATAAACAAGCAACATTATGAGGTGGCATTTTCGCTAGAAGTATTTCAGGCTTCTTCTATTCTCAACTGGTCTGGAATGTCTTATATTAATACCAGTTACAAAACTTGGTCTGCCGCTCAATCCTATAAAAAATACGACATACTTTATTCTGGGGTCAATAGCAACAAATTAAACAATTTTTATTACTGCACCGAAGATCATGTTGCATCTAGCACTTCTTTAGATGGTCCAACAGGTTCTACAGCAAAATGGAGTCAGTCATTCTTTTTCGAGCCAGATGTTGGTGTTCAAAACGATGTTAAAATGCGCGTTGATACTGTAGATTTCAAAAACTCTTTTATCCAAAAGATAAATTCTTCGCGCAATATTTCTTTAATCAATTGGCAGTATAAGTTTGAAAATATTGATGATCAAAAAGCCAAAGCCATCTTCCACTTTTTAGAAAATAAATTCGGCTATAGAAGATTCTATCATACACCTCCTTCTGTTTACAATAGATTGAAGGTATACTACTGTCCATCGTGGAGCCATACTTGGAACTACAACAATTCACACACATTGGAAATTGAAATAGTGGAAGACCCACTAGGGATAGTTCCTAACGATCAATGAGCAATTTTATATTCAAAAGCAACTCAGCAATACTAGCAACATCGCCATCTCCTGCTTGGACCACTGGACAGCAGAGCGGTTATTTTGTGCCACTGGTTCAATCGTCAGAGATTTCTGTTTCAATTGATAGGCAGACATCAAAACAAGTAGGCTCGCAACAATACGCAATTGATGATATGGTTCGATCTCCAGATGTTAATTTTAATATTAGTTATCTGTTTTCTCCCTATTTCGTTAACGAATATTTATTTGGTATTTATAAAAAAGACAAGGTAACATCTCCAACAGACCTCAACCAAGATCAAAATTTTTATCTACTTATTAATGATCAAAATAGCAGTGACATATTGCATAGTTTTACTGGCGTTTCCCCAAGAACTAATTTTAGTGGAATGACATGTGCTTCAATTGGAAATTGTTTTTTGAATAATTATTCTGTTGGTTTTAGCGTTGGCTCATTACCAACAGTATCATGTTCTTTCGTTGGATCAAATGTTCAATTCGTAAATTTGACGGGAAATAGGATGGGAATACCAGCGATTAATCTCGCCTCTGGTAATCAAGTTAATTCTGGTTTTGTTGATTTTTCAAATTTCAAAACTTCTCTTTCAGGTTATTCTCCACAAGCGTCTTCAGATTCGCCAAACGTATATAGATTACCAGTAACAAAACCAAGCGATGTGCAGCCAACACTAAGCAATTTGCAATGCGGTGGCGCAACTTTAATTTCGGGCGCTTTGATACAATCTTTTAATATTGATATTCCTTTCGAAAGAACTAGTCTTTATGGATTGGGAAGTAACTATGTCTATGGTCGCAAGGCAAATTCTCCAGCTAGAGGATCAGCTTCTGTCACGGCTATTGTTGAGAATTTTAATAGCGGAAATTTAGCTTCATTGAATCAATCAGAACAAAAATACAATTTTGAAATAGAAATGGTAAATCCTCGAAATGGAAAACAAGCCTGTTTTTTGATTCAAAATGCAAAAGTTAATTCTGTTTCTTATTCATTAAATGTTAATGGATTGATGGAGTTTTCGGCTAATTACTCTTTTGAAATAAACGATTATGGCGGATTGATTGTTTCTCCTTATGTTGTCATAGCCAATAATGAATCAATTTGGCAAAATATTGATATAGCGTGGAATGTATTTGAGTAAATTGCTTGAATAAGTTTAGATGAAATTTTAAATGATAATTCAAATCGTTAGAACTTTATATAAATTAAGTGTAATTATAAAAGATGAGCTTGGGACCATTAGCAATTAAAAATTCTTTTCAGTATCTGCTGATACAAAGCGGAGCTGCAAAACCAAAATTAGGAAATGGAAGCGCTATAAATTGGAGCTATGGAATTGCCAATGGAGCTGACAATAGTGTATCTGGAAGTCATTCTAATATAGTAGGAGGAGCTAGCAACACTGTTGGTTATGATTATTCTTTTATAGGCGGAGGATCAACAAATAATGTAAGTCAATACTTTTCTTTTGTGGGAGGTGGCGAATCTAATTCAGTTAATGGAGCTAATAGTTCAATTGTTGGAGGTTTAGGCAATGGTACTAATGGTGCATTTTCCTTCATCGGGGGCGGAGAATCTAATGTAGTTAGTGCAACTTTAAGCATAGTTGTTGGGGGATTCTTCAATAGAGCATTTGGGTCTTCTTCTTTTGTTGGAGGAGGCGAATTTAATGTTATAAATAATGATTATTCTTCAATTGTCGGCGGCTATAATAGCGAAGCAAATGCAAATCAAGTTTTTATTGGAGGCGGCAGCGATAATGTAATTTATGGAGATTACTCTTTTATAGGTGGTGGCTATGATATTCAATCTTATGGAGCATATTCAACAATCGGTGGAGGATCAGCTAATAGAGCATTTGGTGCTTTTGGTGCAATTGTTGGAGGAGATACAAATGTAGCAAGTGGAACAAACTCTTTCGTAGGAGGCGGCATTGGCAATCAGGCAATTGGAGAGTATAGCGCAATTGTTGGAGGCGGTTCTAATGTTGCAAATGGAAGTGTTTCATTTGTAGGAGGCGGAGCTAGCAATGCGGCTAATAGCGATTATTCTTTTGTAGGAGGCGGAACAGGAAACTCTATCAGTTCAACTGCAATTAATTCTTGTATTCTTGGCGGAACTAGATCAACAATAAGTCCTGGACATTCAGGGGCAACAATTCTTGCTGATGGTCAAAGTAGAAATCACTTATCTAAAGGTCCACACACATGTTCGCTGGACTTTATAAGTGGGGTTTATTTAAGGCTTCCATCTTTTACTGGAACAAAAAATCAAGCTGGTAATTCTGGAGAATTAAAAGTAAGTGGAGAATTTTTGTATATTGCCACTGGACAAGATTCATGGGGTCGGATTCAAGTATTATCTTTCTAATAGAATTAATTAACTTAAATAAAACATGACAACAAATAACAACATAACAACTGGAATGCCCACAATCAACAATAATGAAAATGTTATAGTGCCAGCAGTTCCAGAAAAAGAATATCCTCATTTATGGTTGAAATCAATCCATATTTCGACACCCTCTAATTCAATTGGTAATTGCACGATTAGCGCAGTAGCTTATAATGCCGACACCAAAGAAAAGAACGAAGAATCTAAGAAAAATATATCTATAAGAGACATTTGGAAAGCTGTAGATGAAGTCCCAGAGGCTAAAGCCGCTATGTTGGCGATTATCAACGCTATCGAGCCACTGGAGATTTGGAAAAATCAACAGCAGCAATTAATGCCGAAATTTAAATAACATTTATTTTCCGAAATCAACTTGAATATTCTTGCTTTCAAAAGATTTCATTTGAGATGGATGCTTCGCTCCTCTACGTTTTTCAGAGTAGTCTTTGAAGTATTTTTCTTTCACTGGGTCAACACCGCCAGCCATCTCTGCGCGTTGATGACTAAGCTCTGCGCTCTTGTCTAAAAGGTCTCCATATGTTCCTTTTTTGCCACCAGTTTTTCGAGTAAAGTCTTCGGATTTAAATGGATCAATTTTTGAATCAATAGATGCATGTGGAACAGTGAACACTCTTTTCCAAGTAGTTTCATCTCCACCCTCTCCAAAGTATTCGTGGACATCGCTCATTTTTTGAACAATGTCCCGATACTCTTCAGTTTCAGAATTAAAATAAGTATATAATGGCATTAGGAGAACGACTCAAGAATTTTCTGGACAGTATTGGCGTAAGTTAATTGTTCGCCAAGCTTGATTCCAGCAGTATTGATAGGTTGGTCTGCCAAGCGTTTTTCTGCTCTATCGAATGCGTCAATCATTGCTTCATTGGAATAAGCAGGAAAAGATCCCTGATTAAAGCTGTGACCAGAGGTGAAGAAAGCTCCATCATGGCTGTCAATAAACGAATCACACTCAACAAGAATAGCGTTTTCATCTGTAGCCCAATCTTTGTGAGATGTGGCATTCGAGACGATAGACCATTTGCCGAGACACGTAGCATTAAAGCTTGGCAGATTCCAACCTTCGGCGTAACTTAATCCAGTGAGGTCAATATCAATTGCATTTAACAACTCGTTGACTTCTTGATTGGTTTTCAAGAATGGAAGAAAATTGATATTAGAATACCTTTTGCCTCCAAGAACACCGTTGATGATTTCATTCATTTGCTCTGGCTTAAAGAATGGATTTGTAATACAGCAAGTAAGTTGATACTTATTGTTGTTTCCATATTTTTCGAGCCATGCTTTGATGATACCAGCAGTGTTTTTTCTCTTCTCAAACTTGCCCATCAGTCCGAAATGAGTTACGCCTTTCAAGTATGTGCGATCAGTTCTTTGGAAGTCCTGATCGAACCCAAGGGGTGCAAAAACAAAGTTGTCACACCCTTTCTGTTTAAACAAGTCCAGCGCATAATTGGAAGTAACGATTACCTTATTTTGGGATTTGGCAATAGCGACTTCTATATCAGTGGGTTCGCTGCACTCGTAAAATGTAAAAAGATTTTGGCAGTGAGATTTTCTGTCTTCTCCACCACTGAAATGCCATAACTTCAGTGATGGAGATCCATGTGACAACGCCGAGTAACGATTATCAATTGCTCTCTGCAAATATTGCTTAAAGTCTTCTGGGATTTGAAAAGAAGACAAGTTAACATTTCCAATTGGAAAAAGCCCAATATCAAAATTCAATTTATACAACTCCCGAAGAATGTTAAAAGAAACATTTCCGAAACTAAGATGATTAAGTGGAGCTTCTACTATTAGGCTTTTCATATCAATTAAAATGGAATGTCATCATCGTCTGCCGCGAAATTGTCTTGTTTTGCAGCGGGTGCTGATGGTTTGCCAGCTTCGTCTTTTTTGCCGCCGCCAGTATTAAGGAACTTGATTTTTGTTCCACGGATAAAGTTTTTGGACTTTTCAGTTCCGTCTTTATCTTTCCAAGTGCTAGAGCTAAGCTCGCCTTCAAAATAAATTTGACGACCTTTGACTAGATATTGCTGGCATGTTTCGCCAAGTTTTTCCCAGCACTCAACGTCAATGAAACATTTGTTTTTTGAGTTAGAGTCTGAGATACACATTCTCATGCGACAAATAGATTTGCCACTAGAGGTTGATTGAGTGGTGGGGTCAGCCACCAGATGTCCGATTCCTACGATTGTATTATGCATTTTGAATAATTTTTTTAATTTTGCTGATGAATTTGTCGTGAATATCTATGCAGCCCTGTATGGACATTTTCAAAGATTCCGCAACTTCTTTCCATCCGTGCGGCTTATTGTAAGTCAATCCATAGCGCATGTCAATAATTTTTTTGATTCTTTGATCTTTTTGTTCGCTAGCCATCTTGATAATCATTTCAAGAGATTCCTGCGCCTGTATTTCTTCCAAGAAGAGTGAGCCGTCAGAGCATTGATCAAAGTTATCGTCAAGCGATTCGCGTTGGAATTTCTTTTGTTTATTATAGATATTTAAACAACGCCAGCGAGTTTCATTTGCTAGATATGTCGAGAACTTTACGTTTCTGTCTGGCTCGAATTTTAAAGCAGCAGAATAGATGTAATAATCTTTCTCTTCTAGGATTTCGTTTTTATCAATAAAAAATGCTGCATTAGCGATTGTTTTATTAACTGTGTCGATGTAAATACCAGAATGCTTGTCGATAAGACACTGAAGGCTTTTGCTATCGTTTTCCTGTTTGATTTTTTCAATCAATGAAATGTCTGTGTCCATAGTTCAATTTCTTTTTCATCAACGGTTTTTTCAAGCACTTCAATAGCAACTTGCTTGAGCATTTTTTTATTTTCAGCGCCAACAGTTTGCCAAGTCAACTGGAAGTCGCAGCTAGCTTTGAGAATTGGATTGTTAGCAGCTTCCTCTTCATTTGCTGGAGGAACGATATTTTCGCCGTCCATTCTATCAATAAAGATGCAATAGCTTTTATGCTGCCTCAACCACTCAAGCTCATTTGGAAAGCGAATATCTGGAACGATATAGACACATTGTTCAGTCATCTTTTCAGCTGCTTGTTTAATCCAAACATTGTTGTCAAGCTTTCGGCGCACATGCGTTCCCCATGTAACCAACAAGGGTCTGATGATTGTTTTCTCTTCAGTGTTGTCGGTGTACACATCAATGCCAAGAGTCTTGTCAACAAAGTCTCGCAGTTCATCTTTCAGAGAATCAGCAAGATTGATTTTCTTGCTTTTCACATTGATGTCTGCCAAGACTTCTTGAATTAGCTCTGCCATAGTATCTTTGCCGCAGCGAGCGTTGCCGCAAATTCCAATAATTGTTTTATGTTCAGTGTTCATGATCCAGTGCTGCCAAAGCCTCCAGTTCCTCGTTGTGTTTGATTTAAAGCGCCAACTTCAAATTCCGTTGGCTCGATTGTTTTAGCGAAAACCAATTGACCGATTTTGTCGTATTTTTTGTAAATTTGACCCATATCTACTTCGCATAACAATTTGCCTCCATCAACAATCATATCGTGAGGTTGAAAAATATAACCGAAACGAAGTTTAATCGTTCCACGGTAGCCATTGTCGATAAGTCCAACAGAATTGCGCAAAAACAAATTAGTCTTGGAAATCGAGCTTCTCGGCATAACGAGCGTGTGATAGCCTTCTTCGGGGGCAATCGCTAGCTCAGTATCGTATTCGATATAGTCGATCTTTTCCCAATATGGACCATAAGCAATCTTCCCAACAATCTTTGGCTCGCTTTGTGCGATAACGTCCCATCCAGCATCCCCCATATTGGCTGGCAAGCTGATGTAATCAACAGAATTTACTGATAGTTTCATTTTCCTTGTTCTTAATTATTTTTTGGTGGACCAAGTTTTTCTGCGAGGTCTTTTGCGAATGCGTGCATCCCAAGATCTGCTAAAACAAAAGGCGAATAAATAAATTCTGCCGCTTTTTTGTTGATTTTGTCGTGAATATCTATGCAGCCCTGTATGGACATTTTCAAAGATTCCGCAACTTCTTTCCATCCGTGCGGCTTATTGTAAGTCAATCC
>Ga0247723_1001520_pt1 | contig 13459 bp, 34 predicted proteins | sample MSEWelMarce5H_FC_FD_189079 | JGI IMG/M metagenome (GOLD analysis project Ga0247723, IMG submission 189079) | Subsurface sediment microbial communities from gas well in West Virginia, United States - MSEEL Well Study Marcellus 5H_FC | ecosystem: Environmental > Terrestrial > Deep subsurface >...
AATGCTTTGACAATGAGGTCATTAATACACGCTACGGTCTTGCCACAACGCCTGTGAGCCACGATTACTGCCCAGCGTTCCTTACGGCTGTGGTAGTCCTCAAAAACGCTTCTAGGGCGGTATTTTAGCTTTATAGGGCTACTCATCTGCCCATGAAATTCTTAAATCACCACCGTTGCTGCCAGTAACCTCGTTTACTTGGGTTTCCTTCCATCTTGCCCGTGTCTTTAGCCAAAAAATAGCGGCAGCGGTATTGCCTTTCTTAGCTTGGCTAAACAATGTACCTGCAATGGCAGCATTGGCGTCTATACGCCCTTCGTCTAACTCATCCTTGTAATACTTAACCAGCGTATCAGCACTAATCTTTAGCCTTGTGGCTATGTCCTCATGGGGGCAACCTAACGCAGACAGGCGTTTAACCTGTTCTTGGGTGTCTTTTGTAGGTTTATGTGGGGGTCTACCTTTTTCAGCCATTTTTATAACTCCGCTAAAACAGCTTGTTTACCAGTAAAATCTTCCCAACGCTTAACGATTACATCGCAAAATTTGGGGTCAAATTCCATAATAAATGCCTGTAAACCATTTTTTTCGGCAGCAATCAAGGTTGATCCTGACCCACCAAAATAATCGGCAATCGTCTTGGCTGATAAATTGAAGCGTTTGATTATCCATTCCATTAAAGATACAGGTTTTTGCGTTGGGTGTACCCGATTGGTCTTTTCCGATGCTTGGGTAAATTGACGCACAACGCTTCTAAAGTTTGCCCATGCCAGTTCACAATCAGTTTGATCTGATTGACCATTGTTTTTATCCCATACCAACCAACATTCGCTGTCAGGCAATACGGAACAGTAATAATTTGCACCCCACCATATTTGTTTGGCATCAGGATATAAGCCATATATCAGGTTAAACGCATCTTTAGCCACATCAGGGTTATCGTCACCCATAATGTCTGTGCCGTAATTGGCTTTCAATACAGACGATTTACTTACAGCGTTCATGCCATATGGAGGGTCTGTATGTATTAAGTCAGGGTAAACCCCAACCATTAACTTTTCAACATCATGCAGCATTGTGCTATCACCGCACATAAGCCTATGATTTCCAAGGATATATATATCGCCTAGCTTTGTTTTTGGTTCTTTGGGCAATTCAGGCACAGCGTCTTCGTCTGTCAGCCCTTCTGTAACTTCAGGCTCAAGCAATGCGTTTAGTTCTTTATCATCAAACCCTAGTAATGCAAGGTCAAAGCCTTCATCTTCTAAGTCTTTCATTTCAATAGATAGCATTGCCGTATCCCACCCTGCATTCATAGCCAACTTATTGTCAGCAATGATGTAAGCCTTCTTTTGGCTTTCAGTCATATCTGAGCAATCAATGGTGGGTACTTTGTTTAAGCCTAGCTTTTGGGCGGCCATTAATCTGCCATGACCAGCGATAATGCCAACCCCGTCTACCAATATAGGGTTTCTAAAGCCAAATTCTTTGATGCTGGCGGCAATTTGCCCTACTTGTTCAGGGCTATGGGTTCTGCTGTTCTTTGCGTAAGGAATTAGCTTATCTACAGCGACTTCTTTTATTTGCATATTTAACCAAGTAGTTAGTTAATGATGCTTAATTCTACTACTATTTGACCTCTTTATCTAGGTCTTTCAATTTGTTAGCAATCAGCTTTCTACGGGCAATACGGTCAGCCTGATTCTTCTCTAATGTAGATTGATGCTCAGGTCTAAGCATTGCATCTTCTTTCTTGTATTTACGGCTCATAGGGGTAGGTGGGATCATCTTAGCCATCACATATCCTTCATCTTGTCACGGATCATGTCTTTACGGCTTTGTGGATTGGCAGTCTTAGCGGCATCTTTAAAGTCTTGTGCGCTGGGGCGGCCTTCTGCACCCTTTTTAGCCATCTTTTCGCCTGAACCAGCTTTAATCCTAGCCCGTTTAGCGTGAATATTTGCGTATAGTCCTTGTTTCATTAGCATTTCCACCTTGCTCTAGCTGCTTTGCCCCGTTCCCCAGTCCATCCTGCTGACCTTGCACAGAAGCTATCGTGCCTTGGCCCACTAGATTGGGGTGCTTGTAAGTTTGCGTTGTTCTTGCGGTTATATTCCGCCCTACCTTTTGCGGTCATTCCTGCGCCCTGCTCGGTTGGCAGGTAATTCCTGTCCTTACCCTTTGTTGTCTTGGGTATAGGTTTCTCGTGCTTTTCTACTGCGGCACGAATGTCATCCCTTCTACTCATGCTTTTTCTTCAATGTACTTAGCGTAGGCATCTTCTAGCCTAGCTTTGCGGTCACCTTTGGCGTTTTCACGCTCAACGCTAAGTGCAATGGCTACTGCCTGTTTTTTAGGCTTGCCAGCTTTTATCTCGGCTTTGATGTTCTTGCCGACTGATTTGGCACTACCTGATTTATCTAATGGCATGGTTAATCCTTAATCAAATAATTTTCTGTACATCAAACTGACACCGCCAGCACCCATTGGCTCACCCATAAATTGCGACTTATTAGGGTAATAACCTGCAGTTAGACTTTGGTTTGGCGTTCCGTAGCTTAAATCCACGCCAGTAACCCTTGATGGAATGTTGTAACGATTGTCTGCAAAACCCATTCCTGCTGCGCCTACGCCTATGTTTGCGTTTTGTCCAACAGGAAAGTTATAACCTAATCTGCCTTGATACATTGTTCCAGCTTTACCTACATCCATAGCCCTGCCGCCTACATCCAAATTACGCAATATAGCCGCTAATTTTTCAGCAGAATCCATAATTAAGCCTTAAATTTAAGCAAATAAATGGTGGTGTCGATCTCTTGGGCGATATTGTCAATCAATTGAACGATCTCGGAATCCATTGGCAGGTCTGACCTTGATTCTTTTACAAACCGTTGTAGGGATTGCAGGTATGAAAGCGGCTCTTTAGGCATATGGTATGTGGCTGGAAAGTCGGTAATTTGTCCGTAAATACCAAAGTAGGTTTCGGCTAATTCATCGGTTAAATCAATAATTTTGTCGTAAAAGCCGCCCAATGCCTTGTGTTTGGCATAAGACTTAGTAGCCCAATGGAAAAAATGGGCATTTGTACCCGAATGCAGCATGGTTGCAAGAAACAACGCCATTGATTTTTCCATAAAACGCTCCTTTTGCTTTATTTTATAACACTTTTTGGATAATTCCTAACGCTCTTATTGCGGCATCCACACTATCCACACGGCTTACAGCACCGCCTTTCCATTTACTCATAAACTCCAGTTGGTCAGGCGTAAACTTGGATTTAGCATTTTTTTTAATTTCCATAAGCAAGGTTTCACCTTCATAACCTACCAATAAATCAGGGCATCCGTGCTTCATTGCAGCCAAAGATACTACCGTTGCCCCAGCTTGTCGCAATGCAGCAACAATTTCCTTATGATTTGTGTCTACTCTTGCGTATGTCATTGATTATTCTTAATTTTAAGTTAGTATTGGGTAACTTTAGCACTATGTTACTTTCTACTAAAGGTTTATATGCCAGCTAAACCAATTAGCAAAGATTTACTGCAACAAGCTATAAATGAATATTACACGACCAATAATAAAGTTCATGCAGCTAGGAACTTAGGCATACCAACAGGCACTTTTGCTCACCGTTATAACACAGGTGTAGCGCAGGGTTTAGTTCCTAATGCCAATTTAAAAGCACCTGAACAAGGCATAGCTTACGAATTATCTGAAGCTAGGGCAAAGATACGCCAATTAGAATCATCGGCTCAAGCACAAGCCAAAGAAGATTTTAACGCTGAATATGTTAAGCGTAAAATTATCAAACTTGTTGAATCTGAAATAGATATACCTGATTGGATTGTTCGTAAACCTAAAGGCCACAATGTTACGGGTATTCCTACATTACTTGCATCAGACTGGCATTGGGGTGAAGTTGTTGATGCAGCGCAAGTTGGTGGTGTAAATGAATATAACTTAAAGATTGCCCAAGATCGAGCAAGGGCCTTTATTGAAACATCTATAGACCTGTTAAAGAATCGCTTTAATAACCCTAAGTATGAAGGTGTGGTGTTTGCGCTGGGTGGTGATATGTTCTCAGGAAACATTCATGACGAACTAGCTACAACCAATGATATGGAAGTTATGCCCTGCGTTCTTGATTTATGGGGTACGCTAGTTTGGTGTATTGAAACATTGGTGGAAGAATTTGGTAAGGTATTTGTGCCTTGTGTATCAGGTAATCACGGTAGAAACACCCATAAAATACAAAATAAGAACCGTAACTACACTAACTTTGATTGGCTGCTTTACCAGTTCCTCAACAAACGGTTTGAAAACGATAAAAGAATAACTTTCTTCATACCTGATGGCTCTGATGCTTATTATCAAGTCTATGGGTATAAATACTTACTTACTCATGGCGATCAATTTAGGGGTGGTGATGGGGTTATTGGTTGTCTTGGTGCAATCATTAGGGGCGATCATAAGAAACGCTCTAGGAATGCACAGATTGACCAAGAATACGACACCATGCTTATAGGTCACTTTCACCAGCTAATACAATTGCAGCGTTTGATTGTAAATGGTTCGCTTAAAGGTTATTGCGAATACGCTTACAGCAACAACTTTGGATTTGAGCCGCCAAGACAAGCGTTATGGATTACACATCCCTTACACGGCATTACATTCTCATGCCCTGTCAATGTGGATCGTAAAAGTAAACCAATAAATACGACATGGGTTAGTTGGGGTACATAAACATGAAATTAACTCCAGCCTTGCTAAAAAATTTATATGCCAGCCTGATAGTGACTTACCCGTTCACTAAATGGCCTATGCCCCTGCCTGAAGAAATAGAATTTATTGTTACGCCTGATCCTGAATTAATGGGAACATATTTATACGATACAGGTGAAGATTACGCACATACCATAACAATATCGTCAGGGCGTTGCAGCCACTTTTATACGGTGTTAACAACGCTGGCCCACGAATGCGTACATATGAGTTTTCACAAACAAAAAGGTGATAAATGGCTTTTACATTCTGCTGAATTTCGTAGGCGTTGCAAAATGGTTTCAGCTGAAATGGGTTTTGATCCCCTAGAACTATAGATTGCGGTGGTAAGCGTCTTTTGGATTATTAAGCATTGATTTAATTAGCTCGTCTATATTAAAAAAGTATTGAATAACTTTCATGCCGTCATGCTGCATGATTGTAAAACTCACTTTTTTGCTTTCTTAGATTCTGCTCTATGCAAATTCATTACCATTTCGGATTGAACATACATTCTATCTTGTAAATCATCAATCACGGCATACACGACCCAAAGCGCACCGCTATAAGGGCTATCTACACCTTCTGCAATTAATTCAACTGCATCTCGCACATTAGATAATTTGTGTGAAAGTTCTTCTATTTCGTTTGCAGCATTCCATAAAGTCATTTTTTACTCCTATTTAGTAGCAATTAAGTAAGCCCCATAATTCGCAAAAGCATATCCAGCGTACATACAAGCCAGTCCAAAATCTCCTTTAAACAACTGTTCTCCAGCGATGTACACATAGATAAGGCCCGTAATAATTATTAGGTTTGCGCTCATTTTAATAATTCAAGTGTCTGAGCGAGTAATGATTCTTCAGTAACATCATATTCTGCTTCAAATCTTCTACGCCCCATTCCGTGAATACTGGTATTTGACCCCCGATGATGGTATGGGCAGAGCGGTATAACAGGGGCATCACTTCGTCTACCAGTTCTTCTAATGTGATGGAGTTCTGCTGGCGTTCCCTCAGAGCCGAGATACCTACATAATGAGCATCCCAATTCAGCAATTTTTCTGTACTTTTCTTTTTCAACTTTAGTGGCCATTAATGTGATCTACGGTCATCTGTTCTAACTTTTCTGCGGATTCAGCAATATCTACGCTGATCTCTAGCATTTGGGTTAAGTCGTTGCGTCTTAAAGCATCATCGTACATTTTAGATAGTAGTTTGAGAATAAGAAATTCTTCGGTTATTTTTAATTGTGTCATTTTAAAATTCTATCTTGGTTGCGGTTTGATACTTCTAAAGTTTGCCATGTAGCGTGTCTAAGTCTTGCTGCTTCTAGTTCCCATTTTAACTTTTCTGCGTTTTCCGTAGCCGCACCAATGGCTTTACACAAATCCTGATAATCTTGGCTTCGATACGCTTCACGCTCCTGCGCCCCGATAGTTTGTTCGTTAGTTTCAGCCATTTTGATAGCTTTGAGCGAACTCTTATACGCTTCAAGTTGCGCCAATTCACCTTTTGCTTGTGCATATTTACCAGCGTTTTCAAGAATAAAGTCTATACATTTGTTTGGGTCTATCTCTCTCATTTTCCTAGTCTTTTCTTTATTAACATTTTCATGCGTTCTTGGTCTTTTTCTTGTACAAGTAACCGTACAACTTCATTCCAGCCCCGTCTTTTGGCTACGCCTATATACCAATCAACAAGGTAATCTTCATGCTTGTTCTTCAATTTGTTTTATCTTTTGACTAATTCTTGCTCTCCATTGCTGCCAGCCTTCACCTGCATAAGCCTGACAACCAACTTCCTGCGCTTTGGCTTTGGTAAGTTCCTCGCTGGAATACCAAGGCAATTCGGGTTTTTTAACCTTTTTAATTTCCATGTCCAATTCATCTTCCCAGCGGCCCTGATTAAGCCAAGTAGCAGGATGGGGGATAAAGTCTTTTTCGGTCTGTTTTAACTTCCAGTATTCAATGTGGTTAGAAAGGGCATTAAACGCATCTTCCTGCTCGTTGTGGGTCAACCTATCCCAAGACTTTTCAGCAGCCCTACGCCCCTGTTTACGGGGATATAGGCTATAAAATTCAGAGAAGTTCATCGTGTAATCTCGTCAAAGTTGTAAAACCATTCATCTTTAGCTGACCATTTAGCATGGTTTTCAACGCTATAAATCTCAGTCGGTATCTTAAAATCAGGCGTTTTAAGTTCGGCTGGCACAAGTGATACATCGTACCAAAGACAACGGTTATTAGGCTGGCAAGCAAATTGACCGTTATCCAACTTAATAAAGTTATATGACTTGTGTTCCTCGACACCTTCGCTAAAGGTTGTATCTAAACGATTACTGTCAGGGTCGGCAAAGTCAATGGTGAATAAGTAATTGCCAAAGTAAAACTGCTTATCTTTACCAAAGTATTTGACCTTTAGCCCACGCAGGTTTGATTTCTCAATTACCGCCATGTCATAAGACAAGCAATCCCAAATCTGCAAATAATCTAGGGGCAGGGGTTCGGTTACTTCTTTCCATACATAAGCACTAATTGGCAGCTTGTCGTACAGCGCACCGTAATTAGTCAGCATGGATTCAATGCGAAAGGCTTGACCTTTAATTGCTTTGGCGGTCATCCACACACAAGGCTCTAATTCCCCGTGTCCTTTTTCATGGTTGTAAAGGTACTCTTTACGCACAAAGCATTTAACGGGGGGTATGTTAGCGACTAAGAATGTCATTTCTCTTGTGCCTTTCCAAACAATAGTTTTTCCTGTAACTCTTGCACCCACTCTTTTAAATCATTATGTCTTTTTGTAAATTGCTCTTTATTTCCGTAATAAAAACCACTATCAGCATAAGAATCAATATACATTTCAAGTTGTTCTAAATGGGTTAATCGTAGCTTCATTTCTCTTGTGCCTTTCTTAGTATTGCTCAAACCATTTTGCTGGTGGATTTTTTACATGTTCTTCATTCTGAACAAACCTAATAAATGGTTTATAAAATCCAATTTGTAAATGATATGTGCCAAATCGCCAGTTAATTATTAAATTACTCATTTCTCTTGTGCCTTTCTTAGTATTGCTCTAGCAAATCCTATTTCATCTACTTGCATAAACCCAACATTACAAAAAGATAAAAACAAATTGTGTATTTCTTCATCTGTTAGTGTCTTTGCTGGTGTGCAACAACATTGATTAGGAATTCTGTGGCAATTTTTACAAAATGTGTTGTTCATTTATTTATCCAAAATAAGAATATGCCAGCAAGCAGCATAACGGTTGCAAACATGGCAAAAACGCCTATTGCAAACACAATCATTACTGTTTCGATCATATGGAAAGGGCGATCATTGCGCCAAGAATTGCACCAAGTATGCAAGCACCTAATAAATCTTTCATGTCTATCTCCTATTTCACTCAACATTGAGTACCTCTACTTTATTAAGTTATCTTAACTGTATCAAGCACTATTTACTAAGTGGTTTCCCCTAGTGTCGCTTAATTGCAACATCTCAGACCGCCACCAAAATTCACTTGCAATAAAAGCCTTTAAATCGTGGCGATTTGTATAGTTGTAGGTTTCAAGCAGATTGTGGTTATTCCACCGATCTAGGCTTGTAGGTAATGGGGTTTCTTGCAAATCTAGGTTTTCAAACATTTCATTTCTCCATAGAACGACCAACCACCGATGTGGGTTTTATTCTAGTGATGTATGCCGTTGCAAGGCTGTCCAAGTCGGCTAGAACCGATTACTTGGGGGTATTGCAGGTGTCGACCCTCGCTTCTGTTCATTCTCCAACAGACCTCTACCCCATCTAGCCCATTTCGCTGGCATTTTGCGACACTCGGTAACCCGTTCGTTTCGCCAGCACAAATGAAAAAAGCTCTATTCAACTGGGCTGGGGCGTGGAAGGATTGACAAAATACAACATAAATTGTGTCATTCCAGCCCATGTGAATAGAGCCTTATATTTCGCCAAGTTTCCACGCCTGACGAAACAAGTATAACAAATTATTCCAACTCAGGCCAAATTAACCTGTAAGTGTTGGGAAAAAGCGACTTACGGGTAATTAGCCCATGCGATTCTTTTTCCAGCGTTGCCGCCAGCATGACCAGCTTATCCATTGGTATATCACCGTTTTGCCACATAGATACGGCTGGCACAGATACCCCGACCATCTTGGATACACGGGTACATCCACCCAATAATTTGATAATTGCTGTTGCGTTCATAGTTTAGCTATCTTAACTTATGTGTATCTTTTTTGCAAATACTTGTTGACTTGTGGTTTAAGGTATCTTAATATCGTAGTACGGTATGTGCCGTGTTAACTACCCAAACGGGTGAGAAAGACTAAAAATGAGTGATTACGACCAGCAGTTAGCAGATCAAGTACAGATGCAGTTTGAACTTGACGAAGTGTTCAAAGACTTGGAAGAAGGTGTATTTCTTACCGAGCGTCAAATCGACCTATTACGCCATTGCTGCGGATATGTCGCACCTAAACGCAATAACCATGTAAACCCCGTCATTCGTGACATTGTGAACGACTTTGGTCAAATTTTTGGAGCAAACAAATGATTATTACTGATACGCAAAAAGATTTTAAGATTGCCCCTGCTGGCTTACATATGGCACGGCTTTATTCCATCATTGACTTGGGCCACCAAGCTACTGAATGGGCTGGCGAAACCAAGATCATGCACAAGGTCGTATTTACTTGGGAATTGCACGGTGACGATGATGCAGGGCTTCCGCTAAAAACAGACGAAGGAAAGCCTTTAATCGTGTCCAAGCGATATACCGTTAGTTTAGGCGATCAGGCTCGTCTACGGCAAGATTTAGAAAGCTGGTCAAACAAAAAGATGACTGCGGAAGATCGCAAGAACTTTGACCTTAAAGGCTTGCTGGGTAAGTTCTGCATGGTCAACATTACGCATAGTGAAGATGGTAAGTACGCCAATATTAGCGGCATTAGCCCTGTACCGTCTGCCTTGCGTAACGCCCAGCCTGAAGGCATTAACCCAACTAATCACTTTTGGCTGGCTGAGTTTGACCAGTCTAAGTACGATGCGCTGCCTAAGTATTACAAAGAAAAGATTACCGAATCATCAGAATGGCGTGGTCAGAAACAGCGTGAAGCTGCCGCACCAAAGATTGAAGATGACAACCTTAACGATATTCCCTTCTGATTATGTTTATAAAAGAAAAGGCACAAGAAAATGGTCATTGGTACACCAAAGACGGCACTCCAGCCTATACAACCATCGGCAAAACTGGTGAACGGGCAACCACGCTTCGTGACGCACGGAAACTCGGACTTCTGCCAAGTGTTACAACAATTAACGGAATGTTATCGAAAGCAGGGCTTGATACATGGAAACAGCAGCAAGTCTTATTAGCTGCTTTAACCCTGCCCCGTATGGAAGGCGAACCCGAGCAGGAATGGCTGTCACGGGTAATGCAGGATTCCAAAGCTACAGGCCGTGAAGCTGCGGAACGGGGTACGGCTATCCATGCGGTAATTGAAGCCTATTTCGATCAGGTGTATATGCCTGAAAAACCACCGTACTTAGATGCGATTGATAGTGCGCTTAAAAGTGCGTTTGGAGAGCAACTGTGGCTGCCTGAGAAGTCGTTTGGGCATCCGCTAGGGTTTGGTGGCAAATGCGACTTAATGGCTAAAAACGGCTTTGTAGTCGATTTCAAGACCAAAGATACCGACCTTGATAAAGTTGATGTTTATTTTGAACATGAGATGCAACTGGCGGCTTACCGTGAGGGCCTTGGCGTTCCAATTGCTAGATGCGCTATTGTGTTTGTCAACGGCACGACTAACCAAGTCAAGTTAATAGAAGTGGAAGAACAAAAGCTACAAAATGGCTGGGAGTGCTTTCAACACCTATTACGGGTCTATCAGATCAAGAACGGAATATAATGGGTAAGGGCGGCAGGGTTAGACAAAATCTATACTCCTTCACGGGACTGCCGACCCACCCCACCTGTCTCATTTTTACAACATATTAGGGTATATCCTAATAAGAATGCGTTGATATTGTTAAGGTAACTTAATATACTGGTGCTACTCCATTGGGGAGTGATATAGAAAAGGATAGATATGAAAAACAGAAACTATGTAATGTCTTTGTATTGCGGTGATACATACCTTGATGTGTACGGCAGTATTGATAAAGACGAACCCGATGTAGGTCATGTTGGTGGCGTAGACATTGAAGATGTCTTTATAGCCGATACCGAAACCAGCGTACTTGAAATGATCCATAGCCTAGGCTGGGCCAAGTTTAACGACCTAGTTCAATCCGAATACACACCTGAAAGTTAAAAATGAAAAAATTACTGTTATTAACCCCATTGCTATTTGCAGCGTGTACATCGTACACACCGCCCAATGTCACGCTAGAAACCGACAAACAGGCGTTTCACATGACTAGAGCGCAGGTTATTCTAGGCATTAACGAATGCGAGGATGCTGGTACAAGACCAGTTGTTATTACCGCCAAGCGCAGAATTAACGGTGTTACTACCGATGTGCCTGTAGAAGTAACCTGCAATCCTCGTTACAAGATATTTCATTAAGGATTGACATGAAAGAGATTCTTTTAGGTATGTTATTGGGAGCAGCGTTTACTATTTTTTTTTTCGTGGCTATCTATTTAACGGTATGAAATGAAATATAAGCAATTTGACCAGCGGCTACATGATGCGTGTGACCCACCTGCTCGTAATGCGGTCGCTGGCTGGCTTAAAACGGTTCACCATGTCGATGCCTTACCCAACCCTGATAAATACGCTGTAGACCTTGTATTTAGCAAGAATGGGCAGCATATAGGGTATGGGGAAGTAGAAGTTAGGGATTGGGGCATGGACTTCTGCCCTTACGAAACGATCCACATTGCCCAGCGCAAAGAAAAGCTGTTTACCAACCCTCGTACCACCATGTATGTTGTAACTCGTGGCTATACACACGCTTACTGGATTAGGGCATCTAAAATCAAGGATTGCCCGTTAATTGAAGTACCAAATAAGGCAGTTGCCAAGGATGAATATTTTTACGATGTACCTACAAAATTGTGGAAGTTTGTAGATTTACGGGATGTGTTTTAAACGTAGGGCCTAGTACCCGTTTTATCAATAATTAAAGACTGTCTGCGAGGATTACCCCCAGCAGTATTAGGCACAGAAATATGTGTCCAACGGTCAAATTCTCGAATAATTTGGTCATATCCAATCCCCGATGCAATCACAGCCTTAACGACTTCATCGGGGGTCATGCTCGGTACTCGTATATCTGCGGCACAACCAATCCGATGCTGGCTAGTGTCCTTTGATCCTACCGCATCATTTACCTGTTTGCAACGGAAGGCTGAATTGACTATGATTGGCTTGCCGCCTAATACTGTTTTGACTTCTTCTAAGAAGTTGGCTAGGCGCACAAGGTTAGCCATCTCTAACGCATTAGGCGTATTGTCAAACTGACGGTGATCCGTATGGGTTAGTTCGTCAAGGGTAAAGTGTTCACTTATATTCATCTTTTTTAGCCCTCATATCCATGATCTTTTCAAGGGTACGACCACCAAAGTATGCACTCATTATTAGCATACCCCATTGACCAAGCAGGTTTACATACGATTCTTTGGCATCGTAGCCAAAAGCCGACATCATGGCAAAAAGGAAATAACCAGCAAATATAGCTACTAAAGACATAGGGCGTATGTTTTTAGACAACCAAGAATCACTAGCAAGATCAGCTTTCCAGCGGTCAGATATATTGTTTTGCTCGTTCATGTCAGCGTTTAACTCAGCTAACCGACCTTCTTGTTGCATCTTTAATAGTTCTTGTTGGGCCTTGGCTTTGGCTTCAGGATCAGGAATAAACTTGTCTAAAACCCTCATTCCAACATCAACTAATGCGGTAAGTGGAAACATTTAAAACGCTCCTAAAATAAACTTTAACCATAAAGTTACAACAAGCGCAGCAACAAAACAATAGAACTGCACCCTTCTAACCGCCTTCAAGTCGTGCTGAAATTCTTCGTTATTCTTGCGTTCCATATTTTCAATGTCTAGCTTGATTTTAAGTAACGCATCCCACTCTTTAGCACCGTACTGCTTTACAAACTTAATCTTTAAATCTGCTTCTTCGTCTGATATTTGTTTCTTGCGTTTCCATTCTTCTAATGCCTTGAGTAACGCCCGTTCCTTCTTAAACTCTGCTTCCCGTCTTGCCCGTATTCTCTCCTGCGCTTGCTGCTGGGCTACATCTACTGCATCTTTTTGTATGTTTTCAATCTGCTTACTTACAGACTTACCAGCTTCACGGGCAGAATCTAAACCGCTACTTAGTCCTTTTGCACCTTCAGACAACCCGAGCAAATCTGACACATTATTTGCCTGTCAGCCAATGTGCAATAAAGCCAACAACAGAACTAATAGCCGATACGACCATCATGCCAACCCAAAAACCGCCCCTGCCTTTATTGGCTAGGGCAAGCAGTTCTTCCATGCCTTCTTCTAGCTTATCTACTTTGGCGGTTAATTGGTCTACCTTTTCCCAAAGCTGGCCATATTTTACGGGGTCGATTTCAAAAGACATGGCTTACTCGTAAAGAATATTAATTAAGCCAGCGTCAAAAGTGTCTGTGCCGTTTACTGTGGTCACTCGAATTGCTGTTAATGCTGCTGCCA
>Ga0247723_1001521_pt1 | contig 13455 bp, 10 predicted proteins | sample MSEWelMarce5H_FC_FD_189079 | JGI IMG/M metagenome (GOLD analysis project Ga0247723, IMG submission 189079) | Subsurface sediment microbial communities from gas well in West Virginia, United States - MSEEL Well Study Marcellus 5H_FC | ecosystem: Environmental > Terrestrial > Deep subsurface >...
TAGAAAATATGACCCGTATGCAATGGAGATTATGAAACGTGTTGTTCCTGCTTTGCAAGAGAAAATTGATAAGTCTGGTCGTACTCCAACAATGGATGCGCTTTACCGTTTGTCTCAGTCTGGTTTGATTGGTAAGTAATGGCACAAAATGATGAGCAGTTTTTAGACACTCTTCGTTCGTTGTCGTCTGCGAAGCGACTTAACACAACGCCATCCGCTTCACCAGATGCGGCAAAGAATGTTCAGTCACAGTTGAGTCTTAGGGACTCAACCATATCTGCGTTGCAGAAGGCTCCTCGTCTTGGGGACCGTGCTGGGCTGATAGCACAAGGTAAAGACACGGGTGATGGTGGTGCGCTTGGTACTGTCGGCAAGTTGCTTATTGATAACCCAATCTCTAAGACTGTTCTTGGTGGTTTGAGTATTGTTGACACTCCTCGTCGTTTTGTGATTTCAACTGCTCGTGAGTTGGTTGATGCTGTTGACGGAGACCCAAGAACGGATGCTTCATTCAAGGATTTGTTTACCCAAACCAAAGACGTATCATACGGATTTGGTACAGCGTTTCCGATGGATGGTTGGGGTGGTCGTGTTGTTGGTTTCTTGGGTGACGTTCTTCTTGACCCAATGACTTATGCAACCTTTGGTGCAAAGAATGCTTTCACGCTTGGCTCCAAGGGAGCAGCGTTGATGACTGGTAAGACCGTTGCTGGTTCTGAGGGAAGATTTGCTCTTGCTCGTATTGTTAAAGAACTTGGTGCATCTGATGACATTGTTAAGGCTGTTGCGGCCAAAGGTCGCACAGCAATTCCAAAACAACTTGCTGAAGACATTGGTTTGAAGCGTGCAGGTATTTACTATTTTGGTAGCCGTGTTCGTGTTCCTTTGTCTGGTCCTGTTGCTGATGCTCTGCAAAAGGGTTTGGTTAAGACTCGTTTAAGTTTCTTTGATACTGCTACTGGTGAGAAACTTGGTAAGAAGTTTGCGTTGCGTGGTACTCGTGAGCAAGGCGATACATCGCTTGCTCGTTTCAATCTTGCTACAGGTAAGATTGCTTCTGGTAAAGAGGCTGCAGCACAGATAGCGAACCTTGGTGCTGAGGACACATCACGTGCGTATCAGAAGATTGCTCAGGATACTGCTGCTAAATATATTAATCCTATTTTGGCTGATGAGGATGTTTATCAGGTTAAGAGCACGGTTTATCGTTTGTTGGATAATGCTCCGGATACTTGGCAGGCTAAGAACATTGTTCCTACTCCACAGGAGATGCGTGCTTACGAGAAGTTGAAGTCTGCGTTTGAGTTGATGCATCGTGATGTTCAGGCTGCTTTTAGAACTATTGACCCGAACTTTGACCTTGGCAAGATTGATGACTATTTGCCTCACATTGCAACCGATGATGCCTTGAAGTTGATGGAAGATGGTACATCTGCGTATGGCAAGCAGATTCGTGAGTATCTGAGTGTGAACATGACTGATGCTCAGGGTTCGTTCCGTGCACGTAACATTCGTGTTGGTGCAGAGTTCTTTGGCAAGAAGTTGACCAAGGAAGATGTTGCTGGTGGTGTTGTTCGTTTGAATGAGATTGCTCGTGAGAGTGGCAAGATTGGTTTTGATTTCTTTGAAACCGATATTCAAAAGATTATGGCTAAGTATGCTGGCTACTACAGCAAGCAGGTTGGTACAGCCAAGTATATGGAAGAGTTGTTTAAGGCTGGGATTCTTTCATCTGGTATTGAAGAAATATCAATTAGCAAAGAGGCTATTGATGCTGCTCGTGCAGGTGTTGTTGCTGCAACTAACGCTAGAAGCCAGTCTCTTGATGCTGCGTTTAAGTCGGGCAAGAAGGTCAGCGATAATCTTAAGAAGGCTTTTGATGACCTGTTGAAGAAGAAGGGTCCACTTGAGGCAGAGCGTGCCCGCTCAGCCCAAGACTTGGTAGACATCATTCCAGTTAATGTTGCTGAAGCAAACCTTCAAGCAGCACGAACAGAGTTGAATGACACTATTAAAATTCTTGAGGATACTTGGGTAGGTTTCCAGCGTCAGTTTGATGAACAGTCTGACATTCTTGGAATGATGGACTCACAGCACATGGCATTGGTTCAGGCGCACCGTGACCTTCTTGGAACTGTTGACGGATACATTGCACGTTATGCAGAGGACTCACAGAAAGTTATTGACTGGAGCAAGGAACTTGACGGTCTTAGAAATCAGTTGAGTGATGTTGAAAGACAAATCTCTGATACTGGTGACAAGTGGGTGCAGATGCTTGAAGACCAAGACAGGTTGATGAACTTCTTTGATGACTTTGCTGCAGACCCTTATAGTGCTTTGTCTCGTGAGGGCGACCAAGTTATGGGAACTTTGCGCCCTGTCCGCTTCGGTGACATCAAGACTGTTCAAGGTGAAAAGACTTTTAGCCGTTGGGCTGGTGAGAACACATCTGATGTTGTGAAGTCAGCACGAAAGGCTGTTGACCCAAGAGGTGAGTTCAGTGTTAACGAGTTGGGCAAACTCAAGTATGAGCAGGTTCGTGAGATTATCACTACTGGTTTTACTTCTGGTTCAGACTTGCGTGAACTGCGCAAGGCTGCAACATGGTTGGTTGCACGAGATGTTATGCTGAATGATGGTGTTCTTCCAAACACTCCAGAGTTCTTGGCTCGTTTTGACAAGATGCAGAAGTTGATTCGTCAGGCCGAAAAGGTTGATGAGTTCATTAAGACTGGTGTAGCAAGAAAGGCCGCTAGTGGTAAGAACGCTATTGCTACAGAGAAACAGATTCTTGAACTTCAACAAGTAATTTATGGACTCAATGAGCAAGAGAACGTAATCCTATCCAATCTTGATGGTGCTTATGAATTAGGTTTCAGTGAGTTGGATAAGTTCCCATTGTCTGCACAGCGACAGGTTGTTTACAACAAGATTGCCGATGAGATTAGTCCGGAACGTGCGCTTCGAGAACTTGGTCCATTGGACATTGTTAACCATATTAACAAACTTGAGGGCGAACTTGCTGATGTTAGGTTGAAGAGAACTCCGTATGAGAAATCTTTGGCAAAGAATAATGAGGCAAGAAAACTTCTTGATGAAGAAGTTATTGATGCAACCCTTGGTGGTAACTATCGTGATTTGGCTGGCAATTTGTCGGAGACAATTGCTGAGTACCATATCTATTCTCAAGTGCAGTTGCAGTTCTCTGAGATGGTTAACCGTGCATCAAAACTTGGTTTGATTCCAACGGAACAGATGTATAACAAACTTGTTTCAGTTATTGTTAAGAATGACCTTGAACTTGCAGATAACTTTGTTGTGTCTTTGAAGCAGGCTGATGATTTGATTAGCGGTCTTAAGAGCAAGGTTCTTCAGTATCGTGGTCAAGACCTTGATGTGTATTTGTACAGCGAATTCTCTGACATTTTTACCAATCCTGAACGTGCTGTTGATGCTGAACTTATTCGCCAAACCTTTCCAGAAATGGAAGCGGTTTGGGCGAAACACAATACGAACATGCGTGGCTCTCGTGCTTTCTTTCAGGACCAAGATGGTGAAAATATTGCTTATGCTGCAGTACAACAGATGGATGAGTTTGGGCTGAATCCACAGGCTGGTGCACAGACTGGTAGGCGTGGACCAAGGCAGGCTAAAGCAATTACTGGTTCTGATAGATATAACGCTGAGGACATTAAGGGTCTTCGTGTTAGGTCTGTTGGTTCTGAAGAGTCACAGATTGCTGAGTGGGATACTCTTTCAAGAAAAGTTAAGGGAAACATTTCTACTTTGAAGAAGTTTGCTGCTTCTTCTGATGCCACAGATGCACAGAAGAGCAGAATCCTTGAACTTGTTTCACGTTATGAGGCTGCTAATAAGCGTGTTACTCTTCGCAAGAGAGAGGCTCAGAAGGCTCTTAAAAAAGTTACTGGTATGTATGGTGGTCGCACTAACGCCACTATTGTTAAGAACATTGCAGAGTTGGGTGATTCGTATGGAATCTACAACTCGTTCAACAAGGCTTTGAATGGTGGGCGTTACAATGTTGAGTCGTTCTTTGCTGAACTTATTGGTGGTAGTAAGTTTGACTTCAGGCAGGGTACTAGGTCTGCAAAGATTCAGCAGGGCAAACTTGTAGGTGTTATCCCTGCACGTAATGAGTTTGTGAACATCTTTCAAGATGACCTTGGTCGTTTGATTGATGCTGATGGCAAGTTGGTTAACACATCAGGTGAGTTGATTGATGAGTCTAGCCGTCGTGTTGACCGTCAGGGAAGAATTATTAACCAACTCGGTGAACTAGTTGATGGTGAAGGTACTCCTATCATCAACCCTAAGACTGGTAGCCCGTTCAAGGGCGATGGTGCTGTTGATGGTTATGTACTTGGTAAGAAGTCTCCGATACCCAACCAGTTGATTCAAAAAGAAGATTCACTTTTGTCCAAGGTTCGCCAGAAGGCTCAGGTTCGTAGGAACAAGTTGGCAAACATGTCAGACGATGCTGACTTTATTCCTATGGATGTTATCAAGTCTGGAAGCATAGATTCTAGGGGTGAGGTTAGTTGGATTTTCTCTGACAATCTTTATGGTCCTCGTGGTTATGCAAACCAACTTGAACTTCAGTTGTCTATTCTTGATGACAGAATTAAGACTCAGAGTGCATTAGAGAAGACCGTTGCTAAGGGTGAACGCAAAGCCGCAGGCATTGCTGTTCCACGACCTAGCGCTAAACAGGCTGCAGAGATTAACAAACAGAAGGCTAATGCTCTTCGTGCTGCAGCAAAGTTACAGGAACTTGAGTCAACTTTCTTTTATCCTCGTGCTGTTGAGCGTCAGAAGTTCCATGACTTCTTGACGCAGTTTGCTTCAATGTCTGAGGATGATGTTGTGAATTTAGATTTCGGTATCTCTAGTCTTGATGCTGGTGTTCCTGTCACACGTTATGAAGCACTTCGTGTTTACACGTTGGACCGTCAGATTGTGCAGAACAATATTGCTCGTATTGAGAAAGAACTTGATTCTCTTGATTCTCAAATCACAAGGGTGTCTAAGAGAACTAAGCAGTATGAGTCGTTGCAGGCACAGATTAATGATAAGCAGTTGGCTTTGGCTGACCAGAACTCTGAACTTCAGCGTGTTCAAACAATCATTGATGAGGCTGGTTCGGGTAAGTCTCGTTTGGGTATGCCACAGGAGATGCGTTTTGGTTTCACTAAGCAGGAGTTTCGTTCTTTGTGGACTCCAGAGTTGTCGCAGTCTGAGATTAAGAGTCTTAATGGCGAGTGGATTTCTTTACGTAAGCAGTTAGTTTCACGTCGCAATAACTCTTGGCAGTTTGCTGTTAATCCAGAGGAGAACTACACGGCAATCAATGACATTGTTTCTCGTATGGCTGAGATTGACGAGTTGATTGTTACCAATCAATCTCGTGATGTTGCTATTCGTAAGGCAAAGTATTTGCACACAAAGTTTGAGGACCCACAGTATCAAGGCACTCTTCTTGTATCTGATAGGGAAACCATTTCACGTCGTAAGTTTGATACGAGTGTGAAGAGCGGTGACAGGAACGCTGCTGCACAGTTGCAACAAGCGAGAGCAATGGGTCAAATCTCTGAGCAGGATTATCGTGCTGCTGTTGGTTTTGCTGGACCTACAACTGAGAGTCAGTACAAGATTATTCCTGTTAGCCCGGAGAAGGCTCTTGGTCGTTTCATGAAGGGCAAGTCAAGGCTCATTGGTCGTGTGTCTACTGAGCGTAGGGCTTTGTTGAAAGAGATTTTTAACAACTCTGAAGAGGGTAAGTATTTGAGTCGTATTGCAGATTTGCGTCTTCAGACGCAATCTGATATTTCTGCTAGACCTCGTTGGGCTGAAACTGCTGCTGGACTGAGGTCACAAAAAGAAAAGATTATTAGGACTATCAATACTGCTCGTGGTGAGATTGATGAACTGAATATCTCTTCTGTTATTGATGACATTTCCAAGACGATGGATGAGGCAGAGAAGGCTACTGGTGTTGCTCTTGCACGACCAGAGGGTCAGAACATTCAGAAGACTGGCAAGGTTGCTGCGAAGAAACTTGTTAAGGATAGTGAAGCACGTGCTGGTTCTTTGCCTGCGTTTGTTCGTGATGAGGAATTGTTTGGAAGTCTTGAGGCTGCAAAGAATAATACTCTTACACCGTTGCAGGCTCAGCGTCGTGACATTCTAAAAAACATTTCTCGTCTTGAGTTTGACATTCTTAAAACAGAACAAGGTGTTACTGATTTCAAAACTTCTATTCAGTCGTTGATGAAAATTAGCGACCGTCAGGCCGCTATTCTTGGTTTGCCAAGCAAGACAAACATTAGGGCTGCCCTTGATTCTGGCAAGGCTCTGAGGGCACAGATGGTTGTTGTTGAGTCGCTTGGTGAAACCGCAGACAAGGCTTGGGCTAAAGTTGGTAGTGAGTGGCAACGACTCAATGAGGTTGTTAAGAAGGCTGAAGTTGCTTATGGTGATTCGGTGTTCCTTCGTCGTACCGCCGAAGAGAACATGGATATTGTTAAGCGTCAAATTGAAACCGTCAAAGAGATGGCTAAGACTTCAACCAAGTTGAGCAAGAAGAAGAAGGGTGACGCTGCTTGGATTGCTGGTCTTGATGACCTGTTGGCTGATGCAGAGCATTACATCCCGATGATTGAGAATGGAACTCTTGATGACAAGGTTGCTAACTCTTTGCTGGAATACATTGGTAAGAGGGCTGTGTTCGCTCAGGAAAGTTTGGCTCTTGGTTCTGCACAGAGTGAACTTTCAATCCTAAAGGGATTGAAGAACCTCACATCAGAAGAGTTACAGAATGTTCGTCAACTACGACCAGATGCAATCAACATTAAGACAACCTTTGACAAGGGCTTTGTGCAGTTGAGTGAGTACTTCCCGAACATTGGTGTTCAAAAAGAACTGGCAGAGATTGTTCAGAACGTACACCGTTTGCAAGACCCTGCAGTTGTTCGTGAACTCAGCAAGTTCTTGTCCAGTTACACAAGGTTCTTTAAGGGTTATGCCACTCTGTCACCGGGTTTCCATATCCGCAACGCAATGTCCAACGGATTCATGTTGTTTGCAGCAGGTGGCAATCCAGCAAGATTGGCTGAAGGTATTGGCTGGTCACGTAGTTGGACTGAAGCATCTAAGGCTGGAAAAACTTTTGACCAATGGATTGTTACTGTGCCACAAGCAAGTCGTGAGAAAGTAAAGAATGCTTTCTTGGTTGCTGCAGCATCCGGTGGTGGTATGACTGACGAAGTATTCAAGAAGGGTGCTTTGTTTGGAACAAAGACCAGTCGCAAGATTGGTGAACGACTTGAACAACACTCACGATTCATGTTGGCTTATGACGGTATTGCTAGCGGTATGGACTTCCACACTGCAGCAGCCCGTGTTCGTCGCTTCTTGATTGACTACGAGAATGTGTCTTCAGCAGACCAAGTGATGCGTCAGATTGTTCCGTTCTGGATGTGGACAAGTCGCAACCTTCCAATGCAGGTGCAGAACATTTGGCTGAACCCACGTGCATACCAAATTTATGGTTCTATCAAACGTAACTTGCGTGAAGAAGATGACAATGTGGCTGTGCCACAGTGGATGCAAGAGATTGGTGCATTCAAGTTGCCGTTCGGTGACAATTTGTATGCGACACCAGACTTTGGTTTCAACCGTATTGGTGCACAGGTTCAAGAGTTCAAAGACCCAACTCGTTTGCTGTCTAACTTGAACCCGTTGTTGCGTCTACCTATCGAGTTGGCTGGTGGTCGTCAGTTGTATTCCAACAGACCGTTCTCTGATACACCTGTGCAGGTTGAGGGTGGAATATCTAGCGCTGTCCAACCTTTGTTGGAAGCGCTTGGTTATGGTCAGACTGGTCCTACTGGTAAGAAGTTTGTTGATGACAGGGCTTACTATGCTTTGCGTAACTTGCTACCGTTCCTTGCTACAGCGGAACGATTGAATCCTTCCATACCTACGTTCCAGCAACGTGGTACTGGTAATCAGTGGCTTGGATTTATTGGTGCACCTGTTCGTCAAGTCACAGGTCAGATGCAGGCTAGTGAGCGTACTCGTCGTGACAAAGCGTTACAGCAAGCAGTTGATGAGCAAATAGCATTGGAGGGTGGCTGATGGATTTAGAAGAACTCATCAGAAAACTTCAGGAGCAAGTTGACTTCTGGAGGAAAGATAGTCCTGCCAGTTCTCCTGCACTTAATCGTGCTAAAGACACAATAAGAACTACAGGAAAAATTGTTGATGACCAGTTGTTGGGTGGAACATTTCAGGCAAACATGCGTGGACCTGATGCTTTGTTAAGACAGTTGGCATTGAATGCTGCCTTGGCTGGCGCTGGTGCTGGTGTTGGTTATGGTGCTTCAAGAGCCGGTACAAAACTTGCACCAAAGGTTGGTGCATTGATGGAATGGATTAAACCAAGGGATATTGGAGTGCACTTATCTCCATTTGATGATTTGAAAAAAATCAAATACGGAATGAATATTAATCAGGGTGCAAGAGCAACGGAAAGATTTCCTCTTGTTCCAAATCAAACATACAAGTTGTCATCAACAGATGTTAATAATGTAAAAATGCCAGCAAAGTTTGTTGCTGAATCCGCAGGTGATTACGCATTCAATATTCCAACAAATGACAAAGGTTCTTTCAACGCATATGTGACTAGAAGCCGTCTTGGCGGTATTGATCCAGAAGTGGCAGATAGCGTTGGAAGAAAAATGTTATACGGCAATCAAGATGTTGCCACTTTTGGTGCTAATTCAAGAATAGTTCCACAACAAAAAGTTGTTAACAGTCTTGAGATTCCAAAGGTTTATGATGAAGGTTATTTATCAAATAAAGAATTGAAGAAATTGGAAAAAATTATTGAATCGGAAAGAAAGAAAGAATTAGCACGTTCAATATTGAGAGGTAGTGCAGTTGGTAGTTCGGTAGTAGCACCTGCTGGTGTTGTAGCAAAAAGGAAATAAGGAGACATTATGGCAAAGCGTAAGTACACAGGAAACAAAGACGGGGCTGCAAAGAGTTTGCGCCCCGGCATGAAAGTGTTCATCAACGAGACAATCAAGTTGTCTAATGGTGCGCTCTGGAATAATGGTGACTGGGGCGTTCGCCCTATGAGGGGTAAAGAGTCATTGAGTGTTCACGCAACGGGGCGAGCAGTTGACTTGTCATACCGTCACATGCCACCGAAGAAGGGTGTGAAGAACGGTCGTCAAGAAGCATTGCGTGTGCTTGACATTATTGTTGCCAACGCTGAGGCGTTGGGCTTAGAAGCAGCGTTTGATTATTTTGTGAAGCCACATGGTCGTGCTTGGATGTGTGACCGTAATGCTTGGTTGGTGTATCAGAAAGAAACTATTCACGGGGGTGGTTCTGGTGATTGGCTTCACTTTGAAATTTCACCTGCTATGGCTGACGACCCGGTAAAAATGAAGGAAGTGTTTGCGAATTTGGTGATTCCTGCGGAGAGTCCGAAGAGTCCTGAAGCGTAACTGTTGGTTGTTCTAAAATCACAGTCTTGATTACCATTCCAGTTGGTATGTGTATTGGCATGCCAACTGTTTTGGGGTCTTCTACTTCATCAGGGAAGTAAGAGTTAACAACGGTTATATATCCTTCAAGCATGTCGGGGATGAGCCAGCCTACGGTGACAACTGTTGTGTCTTCGGGTACATATTTTTCTAGGTCTGTCCAACCGTTCTCCCCATCAAAGGCGTCACGCCAATGAACCACGATTAATGCCCATTCGGATTTAACGTTCTTACTCTTCATAAGGATTTATCCCTTCTTCTTCTAAATGTGATTCGATTGTGTCAATGATTCCGGATACGAATGAACTAATTTTTATCCAAGCAACCGCATTTCCGTGGAGTGCTTCTTGCCATGTGCGACATATCTCTACTGCTGATTCGTCGTTAGCACTCAGCATGATGGTCACACCGTTTTGTGTTCTCCGTTCAATGCGTTCCATGTTTTCATACATGTCATCTGCCTGTTCGGGTGGGATGATGTTGTAAATCCAATCTCCTTCATCAGACATGCTTTTTCTTCCTTTTCTTATTAGCAACATATATGCTCCCAATGGCGAGACCGTTCTCTTGTACTCCCTGGCCCACAGTAACGTCGCCGTACACAGAAGCAAGAAGTGTAGCAATCGCTTGCGGGCTAACTTCAACATCAAAACCCACCGTTATCTGTCGTGTCTTCAAGTCCGAGCCTTTCTCTGATAATAGGATTCTCTAAGAGGTGGAATCGTAACCGCTCATAGGCAGCGTTACGCAGTCTCCAAGCGTGCGGTTTGGACACGCCAAGCCGACCTCCGAGTTCTTCAAGTGAAATCATTTCCGAGTTGATTGCATCAATAATGAAACGGTCTTGTTCATCAAGTTGTTCAATACATTCTGCTATTGCCTCACGCAGTGGTTGGAGTTCTACTACAGACTCAACAAGGTTCTCACCGCTGGCAGCCATCATCAACGCCTCTATCGGCGTTTCTGGTCTCCTAGTTCCACGAAGGTTTGCTTCGTGGAACGGGGTCATTGATACTTCTCTATTCTTCAAGGCTAATTAGTTCCGTATTCTCAATCGCTATTTCATAAAATGTTTCATCGCTAGTGTACTTGGTTTCTTTGGTAACTATCTTTGTGAATTCTTTAGCATCAACAACAATCATGTGTGTTTTGTTGTGATTGAATGTCACAAACTTTACTTGTTTGTTTCCATCAAGAAACTTGAACTTACGAGCGGCGTAATGAATAGTTTTGAAAGGGAACTCTGTGCCATTCCAGTTGTGCTTTACTTCAACTTCTATTCCTGTGTCATCACCAAACCAATTAGAGAGCACATCAATCCCGTACTTGTCGGGATTGACATGCGCTCTGAAGCCTTGAGCCTTGAGCCAAGCAACCAGTATGTCTTTCGCAGGGTCATCTTGATTGTACTGATTCAAATCAAATGGCTTTGAAATTGGTTTCACGTAAACAACACAGTTGCAATTATTAGTGTGCCAATAAGGAACATTATCTTTATCATGCTTTCTCCAAATACAAGCAAACGATTTGTTTGTCGTCTGTGTACGCTACACCGTTTAGTGCATCAAGTACAGCCTTCGCATAGTTGTCAATGTCGCCGGTCAACTTTCCTTTCGGAACATCAACATTGATATTTGGTTGAACTGGTTCAATGAACAGTTCTGTTCCATGCATGGTGAACGCAAGTTTGACAGACAGTAGTTCGGTCTCATAAAGAGGACCTTCATATAGTTCAGCGAACTCTTGCTCGTACTTCAATGTTTCTTTTGGTGTGTACGCATGACCTGTCTTGGTCACTCGTGGTCTGCCCTTCGCTTTGGGGCGAAGCGCAATCATCTGATGGAATTTGTTCATGGTCTGAATTCTCCTGTTGTGTCAATGCCGTAAATGTCTTCAACTATCTTTACTAACTGTTCTACTGCGTCTGGTCGGTTATGGAACTTACCCCAACGCTTGTCAGCATCCACAAGAATTGTGTATGCGTAGTTCATTGGTGTCCCATACTCTCTCATCTTGTGAACCATCATGCAGAGAATGTTTGACCTGTCAAGAGTTCCGACTGGACCATTACGCCAGATGGTTGCAATGTATGGTGAAACATAATCAAGTGCTTCCTGAACATCCTGTCGTACTGAGGTCACATCAAGTGTCACCTTCCTACGTGGCTTGTGCAGTTCTGCCAGTGGTCGCAACAGGTTGATACTTGTCCTTGCATCTACCGCTTTCTCCAAAAACTCTTTCAATGTCATTGGTTCAAGCGTTTGCTCGGACAACATGTATCGGTTCTCTGGCATCTCGTTCATACCGTTTGGGTACGGCAGACGAACATAGTTGCCTAAGCCTGTTGCTTCTTCCTGTTTGGGGTTGACTTCCTTTGCCGGGACTTTGACAACCTCATGTGCAGACAAGAATGCTCTACGCATAATTGGTGCAGGTATCCATTCGTCAGCGAAAACCCACACGTGGTAGCCACGGCGAGTCTTCTCTATAAACGATTGGATTCCTTTTATCTGAAATGCTGTCTTTATGTTTATGGCAAGGTCAATCTCATCAACATCTATGTCGGTGCAACCCCACATAACTGTGCTGTCATCAACTAGCGGGTAGATACCCACGAGTTCTTCACCGTAAAGATGTTTGGCAAACGTTGAATAACCAACACCTGCTTTGACTGAGCCACCTTCCCATGTGCCGTAAGCATCTCCTCTTCCTTTGAACAGGTCAATGAATGTTTCAATTGCATCATTCATAAAGGTTTCCCTGCTGGTATTGAAGAGGCAACGCTCCGTTCAGGTCGGTGAGTCTTCCTGTGTGTGGGTCTAACTCAAAGTCAATGTCATCAACAAGTTGACCTGCTGGTCGTTTGTTCTTGAGGAGTGACACGGTGACTGTGTGTTCATGGATTCGAGCCTCATGGCGTAGATATTCCAACCTGTCCTGTGCTCGTTCGGAATGTGAACGGTCAAGTTTCTCAATTATCTCGTACATCTCGTGCGCAATCTGATACTTCTTGCGACGGACACCGATGATTGATGTTGCTTGTTGTTCACCACCATACGAACCTGAACTCATGGTCATCTTCTTCCCATCCGCACCTGCGGTGCGTGATGTTTGGTGTAGCACCAACATTGGAATGTCATGACGCCGACCAAACCCTTTGAGGAAGGTTGCTTTGTCGGGTACGGTGTCGCCTGCTTCTACCAAATCTAGATAGTCAACGACTACAAGTTCAGGTACTTGACCCCACACATCACATACCTCGTTGTAGGCACGTTCCATGTCGGATGAAGTTAGTGGCTGGTCAAACACAGCGAGATGAGGGAAGTCCTCTTCTGCTGTACGGCGTAGCAGGTCAATGGCTTCTTTGTCATCTGCTGCTACTCGTGATTCCAGTTCTCGTGCATCAATTCCGTGATGCATACAGGCGAGTTTGGTCAATACGAGTTGGCGTGGCTCGTCAGGTATGAACATTGCAATGTGTTTGTCACGATTGTTGCGGAGTGTGTGCAACAGTAAGAGTGTCTTACCGCCGTGTGCAAACCCCAACATCATGGCTATTTCGCCTGGTGCAATGCCTCGTAGTTCTTTATCTATCTGGTTGATACCAAGATGTACACGGTCTTGCGGTGACTGTGCCCAACGCACGAATGAGTCGGCTGCTTCCGCAAGTGGTGTGTACATTCTGTAATCAGAAAGAGAAGGTGGGACAACAGTTGCCCGTTGCCCCACCGTTTCCCAACCAGCAGATATTTCTTCTGCTGTGAGTCTCATTACTTGGCTCGTGGTGGCCAGTAAGCCTTCTCAGCATCTACTGCCTTGAAGGATGGTCGCTTCGGGTTGAGTTCCAAACCGTCACGATTGTCGTACACCTTGCTTACAC